>ULKS01016238.1_pt1 | contig 25549 bp, 23 predicted proteins | sample 1951211 | NCBI WGS metagenome assembly ULKS01 (sample SAMEA4835506, study PRJEB28245) | human gut metagenome | biome: gut microbiome; material: fecal sample | place: Denmark | collected 2008 | reverse complement strand
CGGTTCATCACCCCTTGCTCGTCATCGAAGACGCGCAGGCCAATCACTTTTCTTACCAGCCAATCCACGTCGGCCGAACTATCTGTTTCCTCTATGCCGAGGAGAATAAGATAGCCTTTTCCGATGGCAGACTTCACCTTGCCCGCGATGGTGACGGAGGCTTTTGACACTCTCTGTATGACAATTCTCATAATGGGTTTTCTATTGATGCAAAGATAGTGCAAATCGAAGACAATACAAAATAAAAAGCTCGCTTTTTGTTTTTATTGTTGAGATGCCGCCTGTCTTCTCCCTGTAAGGGAAAAGTGTGCGAATCGAAGACAATATAAAGTAAAAGTCCTCCTTTATTTTTGTTGTTGGGATGCCGCGGCTATATCATTAGCATGATAAAATTGATATAAGACGTTGGCTTTCGCAGGCCCTAATACCTCTGTAAGTGTCTCTAAATCTGCTTCTTTGACACGTTTTATGCTCTTCAGCCGCTTGAGCAATGCCTCTTTGGCCTTGGGGCCTATGCCCTTGATGTCGTCCAGCTCAGAGTGTAACGCCCTTTTTGAGCGTTTGTCCCTATGGAAGGAGATGGCAAAGCGGTGTACCTCATCCTGTATCTGGCTGAGCACATGGAAGAGTTCGCTATCGGTCTTCATGCCAATCACCTTGGGCGGGAAGCCGTATAGCAGTTCGTTGGTGCGATGCTTGTCGTCTTTCGCCAGCCCGGCTATGGGAATACGCAGCCCTAATTCGTCCTCGACAACTTCTCTTACTACCTCCATTTGGCCTTTTCCGCCATCGGTGATGATAAGGTCGGGCAGGGGAGTCTGCTCTTCAACCATGCGGGCGTAACGCCTTCTTACCACTTCTTGCATGGAAGCGTAATCGTCCGGTCCTACTACGGTCTTGATATTGTATTTGCGGTAGTCTTTCATGGAAGGCTTCATGGCCTTGAACACCACGCAGCCTGCCACCGCGTCCGTACCCGATATGTTGCTGTTGTCGAAGCATTCTATTTGATAGGGCAACTTGGGGAGCTTGAGCTTGTCTTGCAACTCCTTCATCAAGCGTGTCTGTCTCTGTTCAGGATTCAGTTTTTCCGCCTGTTTTAGGCGGTCCACTTTATATTGTTTCCCGTTCATCTCGGATAGCTCCAGGAGGTGTCTCTTGTCGCCTCTTTGTGGAATGAAAAAGGTGGCATCTTTCATTTTCCAGTCCATCTCAAAGGGGACGATAATCTCTTTGGCCGTGCTGTGGAAGCGTTCCCTGATTTCCGGAATGGCCGTCAAGAGCAGTTCTTGGTCGCTCTCGTCCAGCTTGCGCTTGTATTCATAGGTGAAACTTTGGTTGATGGAGCCATTCTTCACATGTATATAATTGATGTAGGCGTTTTTCTTGCTGTCATCATCAATGATGGTGAATACGTCCACGTCGGTGATGGTGTGGCTAACTACCTCGCTCTTGCTTACGAAATCATCCAGCAACAGATGCTTTTGCTTTAATTCCTCTGCTTGCTCAAAGCGTAATCGAGAGGCTTCCTCCATCATCATGTCATAGAGCAGCTTGCTCACCTCCCGTGTGTTGCCCTTGAGAATTTCCCTGGCTTGGCGGATATTCTCCATGTATTCCTCTTGACTTTGTTTCCCAATGCAGGGCGCGCCACAATTATGAATATGGTATTCCAGGCAAGGACGGTATTTCCCCGCGGTGATAGACTCTCCCGTGAGGGGGAATCTGCACGTGCGGGGCTTATAAAGCTTCTTGATAAGCTCAAGAATGGCTTTCATCGCACCCACGTGCGGGTATGGGCCGTAATAGGTGCCAAACTTGCGGTTGATGTGGCGTGTGCTGAAAATCCTAGGGAAAGGCTCATTGGTGACGCAGATGCTAGGGTATGTTTTCCCGTCTTTCAACAACACGTTGTAGCGAGGGTTGTATTTCTTGATGAGGCTGTTCTCTAATAATAGCGCGTCTTCCTCCGTATTCACCACGGTGTAAGATATGTCGTGGATGCGGGAAACCAACAGCTGCGTCTTATACCTATCTACCTCTTTGTGGAAATAGGAGGCCACCCGGCGTTTCAAAGACTTGGCCTTGCCCACATATATAATAATGTGTGCCTCGTCATAGAATTGGTAACTGCCGGGCTTCTCTGGCATGTTGGCCACGATGTTCTTTAGCCTTGCCAGCCTATCTTGTTCTTTTTCGTGTTTCACTTGCCAGAATGCCTATTCCTATTAGGGTTTTGAAGCGTTTCGTTTCACGTGGAACGTTTTACACTTGCAATAAGGAGGACACTTCCACGTCTTTGTCGAAGACATCCCTGCCATGCATATTCTCGTTGACCAACTCTATGATGAAGTTGCAATATATCTTCTTGGGATGGAAACGCTTTACCAGGTTGCAGGCAGCTTTCATGGTGCCGCCCGTGGCCAGCAAGTCGTCGTGCAACAAGATGACATCATTTTCGCTGATGGCGTCTTTGTGGATTTCTATCGTGTCCATGCCGTATTCCTTGGCGTAACTTTCCTGCACGGTGTCGCAAGGCAACTTGCCGGGCTTCCTGCACAAGACAATGCCTGCGCCTAGGCGTACTGCCAAGGCGGAAGACATCACGAAGCCGCGCGACTCTATGCCTACAATCTTGGTGATGCCTTTGTCTTTGTAGATGTCGTAAAGGGCATCGCAAATCTCTTTCAAGGAATCGGGATTTTGGAATAGGGTGGTGACATCACGGAAGTTCACCCCCTTAATGGGCCAATCGTGTATGCAACGCAGATTGTCCAAAAGTAATTGCTTGTTCATGTTGTTTTATTTTTGTATGATGTTCTTGTTTGATTTGGATGGCTGGCGATAGCCTTCAGTGCCAGCCTGCGGAATTATCTGCCCAATAGCACCAAGAGTACGTTGATGTCGCTAGGAGACACGCCAGGTATTCTGCTGGCTTGGGCAAGTGTCTCGGGGTCTATGCGCTGCAGTTTCTGTCTTCCTTCGGTGGAGATCTCATGCAACTCTTCATAGTTGAAGCGTCCTTTTATCTTGATGTTCTCCAGTCGGTGCATCTTGTCGGCGACTATCTTTTCCCGCTCGATGTATCCTTTATATTTCATTCTTATTTCCGCTGCCTCCGCAATTTCCTCTTTTCGGTTCAGCGGACGTTCCAATTCTTCTTTGAGCGCGGGTATTAGCTCAGAAAGATTTTTGAGATTGAGATGTGGACGGACGATAAGGTCTATCAATTTGCATCCCGCGCGCAGCGGAGTGGTGCCAAGCTGTTCTAGTCGAGCGTTTACTTCGATAGGCTTCACGGGATGATTTTCGCAGAAAGTAATGATTCTATCGATGGCTTCTTTCTTCTCCAGCCACCATTCGTAACGCTCTCTGCTGGCTATGCCCAATCGGTAAGCTCGTTCCGTGAGGCGTGCGTCAGCGTCGTCTTGTCGCAACAAGATGCGATATTCTGCTCTTGAGGTAAACATGCGATAGGGCTCATCCACGCCTTTTGTACTCAAGTCGTCGATGAGAACGCCAATATAAGACTCGTCCCTTCCCATTACCAATGGATTGCCCCCAAAGCAATGGATGGCGGCGTTTACGCCCGCTACCAACCCTTGTCCCCCTGCTTCCTCATAACCTGTGGTACCGTTTACCTGTCCCGCTAAGAATAGGCCAGGCAAAATCTTCGATTCCAACGTGTTTTTTAATTGTGTTGGGTCAAAATAGTCGTACTCTATGGCATACCCTGGACGATAGATGACAGCGTCTCTTAACGCGGGTATCTTGTGAATGGCGTCTAGTTGCACGTCCATGGGCATACTGGAAGAGAAGCCATTTAGGTACATCTCGTTAGTTTCCTCTCCTTCGGGCTCAAGGAAAAGAGGATGTTGCTCTTTGTCGGGAAAGGTCACGAGTTTGGTTTCTATAGAGGGGCAATAGCGTGGCCCGGTGCTTTTGATTTGGCCATTATAGAGCGGAGAGTCTGCCAATCCTGCCCGCAAGGTTTCATGCACTTCGCTATTCGTGAAGCATGTCCAGCAGGGGAGTTGTTTCAAGGCTCTGTGCTTGCCCATATAAGAGAATTGATGGAAATCTTTATCTCCAGGCTGTTCCTCCATGTCTTCGAAGTGTACGCTGCGCTTGTCTATGCGAACAGGCGTGCCCGTTTTCATTCTTTCTGAGCAAATGCCCCATCTTGTGATGCTTTCCGTGAAGTGATGTACTGCTGGTTCGGCGCATCTGCCGCCTTCCACTTGCTTTCTGCCCACGTGCATCAGCCCGTTGAGAAATGTTCCTGCGCATACCACGATGCTCTTGGCGCGCATCTCCATACCCCATATAGTACGAATGCCTACGGCTTCCCCTTTTTCCACGATTAATTCCTCGGCTTGGTCTTGCCAAATGTGCAGGTTGGGTGTGTGGTCTAAGGCCGTACGCCAAGCCCAAATGAATTTCCCCCTGTCGCATTGTGCGCGGGGACTCCATACAGCAGGGCCTTTTCCGATATTCAACATGCGGAATTGGATAGCCGTCTGGTCGGTGATGATACCCATCTGTCCGCCCAATGCGTCAATTTCCCTGACTATTTGCCCCTTTGCTATACCGCCGATGGCAGGATTGCAACTCATTTGGGCTATCTTGTTCATGTCCATTGTCACCAAACAAGTTCTCGCGCCCATTTTGGCTGCCGCGGCGGCGGCCTCACATCCAGCATGCCCGCCACCAATCACTATCACGTCGTAGTTGGAAACCATATACCAGCGTAACTATTTTTGCGCGAAAGTAAGAAATAAAATTGAATTTTTGGGGAAAAGCCTTTGATTAATCATTAAAATATCGTATTTTTGCAGCACGATACAGCGGGGCTTGATACCTAAATCAAGGTATTTGGGCCGCCATTATCGTTGCCAGAAAACACGAGCGACAGCAGCGTAGCGTAATTTTAAACTTTAAATAATTTAATTTCAATCATTTATGTGGTTAATCAATTCATCTATTGGTAGGAAAGTAGTGATGTCGGTAACCGGTATCGCGCTAATTCTTTTCCTGACGTTCCACTGCGCCATGAACGTCGTTGCACTTTTCTCAGGTGAAGCTTACAACGGTATTTGTGAATTGCTGGGAGCCAACTGGTACGCTTTGGTTGCTACCTTGGGTCTTGCGGCATTAGCCGTGATTCACATCGTTTACGCTTTTATCCTGACTGCACAAAATCGTAATGCCCGTGGCAATGAGCGTTATGCCGTGACCGCTAAACCTGAGAAGGTAGAGTGGGCCAGCCAAAACATGCTCGTGTTGGGTATTGTCGTAGTGCTGGGCTTGTTGCTGCATTTGTTCAACTTCTGGTTTAACATGATGTTCGCTGAGCTTACCGGCATGAGCGTGGGTCATCATCCCGCTGATGGATTCGCTTTCATCCAAGACACGTTTACCAATCCTGTCTATGTAGTGCTCTACATCATCTGGTTGGTAGCTCTTTGGTTCCACCTCTCTCACGGTTTCTGGAGCGCGATGCAGACGCTGGGCATCAACGGCAAGATATGGTTCAGCCGTTGGAAGGCTATCGGTTTGGTGTATACTACCATTCTGATGGTTTGCTTCCTGCTCGTGGTGCTGGCTTTTGCCTTCCATTGCGCACCTAGCTTGAGTATGTATTAATTTAATGTGAATGAGTAAACTTGATATATTATGGCTAAAACATTAAATTCCAGAATACCAGAGGGTCCAGTAGCTGAGAAATGGACTAACTACAAGGCTCACCAACGCTTGGTGAACCCTAAGAACAAGTTGAAGTTGGATGTTATTGTGGTAGGTACTGGCTTGGCCGGTGCTTCCGCAGCCGCCTCTTTAGGCGAAATGGGCTTCAATGTGTTTAACTTCTGCATACAAGACTCTCCCCGTCGCGCGCACTCTATTGCCGCCCAGGGAGGTATCAATGCTGCCAAGAACTACCAGAATGATGGTGACTCCGTTTACCGTTTGTTCTATGATACGGTAAAGGGTGGTGACTATCGTGCCCGCGAGGCAAATGTCTATCGCTTGGCGGAAGTCTCCAATGACATTATCGACCAGTGTGTGGCACAGGGCGTGCCTTTTGCCCGTGAGTATGGCGGCATGTTGGCCAACCGTTCTTTCGGTGGCGCTCAGGTAAGCCGTACTTTCTATGCCAAGGGACAGACAGGTCAGCAGCTGTTGTTGGGTGCTTATTCTTCCTTAAGCCGCCAGGTAGAGGCCGGCAAGGTGAAACTTTACACCCGCTATGAGATGGAAGACTTGGTGGTGGTGGACGGCCGTGCCCGCGGTATCATCGCCAAGAATTTGGTAAGTGGTAAGCTGGAGCGTTTCAGTGCCAATGCTGTTGTTATCGCAACGGGTGGATATGGCAACACTTATTTCCTTTCCACCAACGCTATGGGCTGCAACTGTACCGCCGCTGTTCAGTGCTATCGCAAGGGCGCTTACTTTGCCAATCCCTCATACGTGCAGATTCACCCCACTTGTATTCCTGTTCATGGTGATAAGCAGAGCAAGCTGACCTTGATGTCAGAGTCTTTGCGTAACGACGGCCGTATCTGGGTGCCCAAGAAGTTGGAGGACGCTAAGAAGTTGCAGGCAGGCACCTTGCAAGGCAAGGATATTCCTGAGGAAGACCGCGACTACTATTTGGAGCGTCGCTATCCGGCCTTCGGTAACTTGGTTCCCCGCGATGTTGCATCCCGCGCCGCTAAGGAGCGTTGCGACAAGGGATATGGCGTAAACAACACTGGCTTGGCAGTGTTCCTTGACTTCTCTGAGAGCATCAACCGCCTGGGCCGTGCCGAGATAGAGGCGCGTTATGGCAACCTCTTCGACATGTATGAAGAGATTACTGACGTTAGTCCTTATGACAACCCCATGATGATATTCCCCGCCGTACACTATACCATGGGCGGCATCTGGGTTGATTATGAGTTGATGACTACCATTCCTGGCCTGTTCGCTATCGGAGAGTGCAACTTCTCCGACCATGGCGCAAACCGTTTGGGCGCTTCCGCTTTGATGCAGGGCTTGGCCGATGGTTATTTCGTATTGCCTTATACTATCCAGAATTACCTGGCAGACCAGGCCATTTGGCCTCGTCTCTCTACCGACCTGCCTGAGTTTGAGGAGGCAGAGAAGGGCGTGCAGGCTGAGATTGACCGTTTGATGGGCATTCAGGGCAAGCGCTCAGTAGACTCTATCCACAAGGAATTGGGTCATATCATGTGGGAGCACGTTGGCATGGGCCGTACCAAGGCTGGCCTGGAGGAAGGCTTGAAGCTGATTGCCGAGCTGCGTGATGAGTTCAACAAGAACCTTTTCATCCCTGGCCAGAAAGAGGGTCTCAACACCGAGCTGGACAAGGCTATCCATCTGCGTGATTTCCTCATTATGGGTGAGCTGATTGCTTATGACGCTTTGCACCGTGAGGAAAGCTGCGGTGGCCACTTCCGTGAGGAGCACCAGACCGAAGAGGGAGAGGCTAAGCGTGATGACGAACACTTCTTCTACGTAGGCTGCTGGGAATACCAGGGCAAGGACGAGGTGGCTCCTGTGCTTATCAAGGAACCGCTGGAGTATGAGGCAATCAAGGTACAAACACGTAACTATAAGAATTAATCAGACTATGGCTAAGAATATAAGTTTCACACTGAAGTATTGGAAGCAGAACGGCCCCCACGAGAAGGGTCATTTCGATACAAGAGAGATGAAGGACATCCCCGATGATACTTCGTTCCTGGAGATGCTCGACATCCTCAACGAGGAGTTGATCAACGAGGGTCAAGAGCCTTTCGTTTTCGACCACGACTGCCGTGAGGGTATTTGCGGCATGTGCTCTCTATATATTAATGGTACGCCTCATGGCAAGACCGAGCGTGGCGCCACCACCTGCCAGTTGTATATGCGTCGTTTCAACGATGGCGATGTTATCACCGTGGAGCCTTGGCGTTCCGCTGGTTTCCCTGTCATCAAGGATTGCATGGTAGACCGCTCCGCCTTCGACAAGATTATCCAGGCCGGCGGTTATACCAGTGTGCGTACAGGTCAGGCACAGGATGCCAACGCCATCTTGATACCCAAGGAGAACGCTGACGAGGCCATGGACTGCGCTACCTGCATAGGCTGTGGCGCTTGCGTGGCAGCTTGCAAGAATGGTTCAGCCATGTTGTTTGTCAGCTCCAAGGTGAGCCAGTTGGCCTTGTTGCCCCAAGGCCGTCCCGAGGCAGCCAAGCGTGCCAAGGCCATGATTAAGCGTATGGACGAGCTGGGATTTGGTAACTGCACCAATACGCGTGCTTGTGAGGCTGTATGCCCCAAGAACGAGACTATTTCCAATATTGCCCGTCTCAACCGCGAGTTTATCTGCGCTAAGCTCAACGACTAGTCTCCCTTTTACGGGAAATTCCCTCATAAAGCGTCCCCACGGCCTTGAAAGCCGTGGGGACGTATTCTTTTATGCCCGTCCCAAATCAAGGCCGCCGTGGCCTTTTATTGCCTTGTTTGGGAGCGTTCCCTAACTTTTCGTCGCCCCCATGATGTTATTGTTGTATCTTGGGCAACAAAAAACCGTAGAGACGCGCATTTGCCTCTCTACGGATTCGTTATGTCCGATTTGTTGGCAGGCTTAGGTTGCCAACAAGCCTTGTTACCTTCTTTTCAATATCACGTTGAGCGTCGCGCCGGCAGCGAAAGGCCAGTCTTCTGTGGGGCCGTCTCCGTATTCCACGATTACTCGCTTCACCTTTTCCGCGGGCAGGCTTTTCAGTACATCATTTAAGCTATCAGGATTCTCAAATAAGCCTGTCACGATGAGCGTGGTGACCTTGGCGCCCACCACTTTCAGGCTGCTCCCGTCAGGGCTTACCACCGACGGCAACGCCTTTACCAGTTCCTTGGCGTTGGCAAAGGTCTTCTTGAAGGGGATTTGGTCTATGTTGTAGACCAGCGTGCTGTCTTTTATGAACAGTGCGGGCCTTTTCCTCCCCTCCATCGGCTTATGGTCTATGTGGTAGGTCATGGTGTCGCGGTTCATCACCACAGGGGGAAAATTCATGCCGTCCTCTTCTTCGTCCGATGGCTTGGTTTCCCTGCGCAGCAATATGGTGCCCAGGTTTCCCGCCTCACATTCCATCTTCTTGCTTACGAAGCCCAGCATCCTCAAGCTCAGCGTGCAGTCCCTGGCGGTGCTTTGCAGGCTGAATTCGCCCTCGGCGTTAGTCACCGCGCTGGCTATATAGGAACCATCCGCGGTGTTCCTCAATACACAATTCACGAATCGCATGCTTTTTCCCTGTTCATTTACGATTTTTCCGCGTATTTCTTGGGCTAGGGCTGTTTGGCAGCCAAGTGCCAATATCAGGAGGGAGAATAAAATGGTCTTTTTCATAGCCTATATGTTTATAGTTTATAAAATATACCCCAAAGATATGAAAAATAATTAAAGCCTCCAAGAAAAATCGGAAAAAACATACGAAACACCAATGTTCGGCATTCGCGCATATGTGTCTTTCCGCCGCCAATCCTTCTTCCATGGGAGCATGCTTTCATTCCTGGCGGCATCCAGTACTTACTCCTTTTGAGAGTCAGTAGTATTGCTCTCCTAGTACCAGCTAAGTGAAACTCCAGTACCAGTAGGCCGGTACTGGGAAGGATACTGTGCTTCCGGCAGTATGAAATTATATATGTATATTCGCCGGCATGTAAATATTCCTTCTCGCTGGGAGTTTAGACTGCCGCCTTTCTCTTCTGTATGATGGGGCAATTTTATGGCATACGGATAGAGAAGCCGTGGAGAATCCCCTGGGCGACTATCTTTCCTTGGCTAGGAAAAGCTGGTGTAATCGTTAAAATAATGTGAAAAACATTTTTTCGTGAAAGTTTTTTTGTACTTTTGTGGGCTGACTCCCGTATGCGTGTCCGCTTTCCTCGCGAAGGCGGATGGGCAGGGCGGGATTCTCTAGCTTAAAGGCGACGCTATAACAAACTATAATTACGATATGAAGCAAACTAATGTAAAGCCTTCAGAAGGCAAGTTGGGCATCCTGTGCGTAGGCCTGGGTGCCGTGAGTTCCACGTTTATCACGGGAGTGTTGATGATTCGCAAGGGGCTGGGCAAGCCCGTTGGCTCTATCACCCAAATGGCGAAAATACGCGTGGGCAAGGGTGCGGAGGCACAATACAAGACCGTGTCCGAGATTGTATCTATGCCTACGCTCAACGATGTAGAGCTGGGTGCGTGGGACATCTTGCCCGATAACGCCTTCGAGAGTGCCATGCACGCCGAGGTGCTGCGTGACCGCGACATCTATCCCGTAAAGGAGGAACTGGAGAAGATAGTGCCCATGAAGGGCGTATATGACTCCAATTACGTGAAAGCCTTGGATGGCACGTGGGTGAAAGACCCTCAGGCTACCCGCTGGGAGCTGATGGAGCAGGTGCGCCAAGATATCCGCGACTTCAAGGAGAAGCATGGTTGCAGCCGCGTGGTGGTGGTTTGGGCCGCCAGCACGGAAATCTATATTCCCCGCTGCGCTGAGGTGCACGACAGCTTGGAGGCTTTCGAGGCTGCCATGAAGGCCGACGACCGTGAGCATATAGCTCCTTCCATGTGCTATGCCTATGCCGCTATCGCCGAGGGCGCGCCTTTCGTGATGGGCGCTCCCAACACTTGCCTGGACATTCCCGCTATGTGGCAGTTCTCCGAACAGCGACAAGTGCCTATCGCCGGCAAGGACTTCAAGACGGGCCAGACCATGATGAAGACCGTGCTTTCGGCCGCTTTCCGCACCCGCATGCTGGGCGTGAGCGGATGGTTCAGCACCAATATCCTGGGCAACAGGGACGGTTTGGTGCTCGACGTGCCCGAGAATTTCAAGACCAAGGAAGTGAGCAAGCTGGGCGTGATAGACACCATCCTGAAGGCCGACGAGTATCCCGACCTCTACAGCGACATCTTCCACAAGGTGCGCATCAATTACTATCCTCCCCGCAACGACGACAAGGAGGGATGGGACAACATAGACATCTTCGGCTGGATGGGCTACCCCATGCAAATCAAGGTGGACTTCCTCTGCCGCGACTCCATATTGGCCGCTCCCCTGTTGTTGGATTTGGCGTTGCTGGCCGACCTGGGAGCGCGCGCCGGCAAGGGTGGCATACAGACGTGGCTATCCTTCTACTTGAAGAGCCCGATGCATGACGACGAGCATTTGCCTGTGCATGACCTCTTCCAACAATATACCATGCTGAAGAACGCCATTCGAGAGATGGGCGGTTACGAGGCAGATGAGGAGATGGATTAACCTATCTCGGACATTCATTTAAACGAAAGAGGCAGGCCACTGAGGCCTGCCTCTTTCGTTTTATCGCCAGTTCGCTTGGGGGAGTGATTGGATTTGTTTGGGCATCCTTATTCACCGCTTTTGCGAAACAACTTATTTTGGTCATGAATTTAAGTTATTTTGCTTGGGAAAACAACTTATTTTGCCTAAGGAAATAACTTATTTCGCGTCGGGAAATAACTTGTTTTGGAAGGGTCGCCAACTTGACTTCCCGCGATTATGACATGAACGCAAGACCGCCGAGACAGGCTCCTCTGGTTGGGGAACCAAGTCTCGGCGGTCTTTTTATAGTCAGGTTGAAAGCTAATTACTTCATCCGGGCGGAGTAGGGCGCACGCTCTATCTCCTCATTGTCTTGGGCCACGCTGCCTTGGCTGAACGTAAAGTCCACTTTCTTCTCACCGCTATAGGAGTTATATTTTACGGTGATGGTCTTCTTTCCATTGGTGGGCAAGTCTTTAAGCTTAAACGCCACGAGCGCATCGCCCCAGTGGCCTTGCGTATCACCATTGGCGTTTTGGCGCAACTCCACCTCGTTGGGGTTGTCGGGGTTCAATCCTGTTAGCAGATTGATGTAGTGAGGCTGGTTGTTGCTACCCCATAGGGTGCGTATCCTGAGTGTCAGATAGCCGTCCTCGGCCACTGTCATCCAGCTTTTCACTATTTCTATGGGGTCGTTGCCATAGGTTTTCTCTATGTCGCCGGTGGGTTTTACCACGGCGGGCTTAGTCAAGAAGCTGTCTATCCAGTTTACGTATACCGCCTTTGTGTAGCCGTTGGCGTCTCCCCTTACCTCATAGCAGTTCACCAGCGCCCTTACTTCCTTGTCGTAGGGAGCCTGGTGCATGTTGGTGGCGTAGAGCGTTGTCTCGTCGTCCAGTTGCATATACCAGTCGCCGTCGTTGGCGGTCTTCACCGTTACCATAGCGTTGGCCTGATAGGGGAACACGTAGTAGGTGTCGTCCCAGTCGTCGCAAGAGGTCATCACAGAGGCTGCGGCCAGTGCCGCGATACCTCCCAATAATAATTTACGTATCGTCATAGCTGTCCGTTTATTTTATTGGTAAGTTTTCATCCATGAAATGCGCCTACCCCGGAAACCTTGCGTCCTTCCCCTCTGTTTTAATGATTGTTAGTAATTAAGCGTGCCTTTCCTTATGGATATAAAATAAATATGAATATCCTCAATTCCCCCAACAGGAAATAAGAAGCATTTTTATGGTAAACCTCCGCCTTCAAAGTATCCTTGCTTCTATGGCCAAGTATTATTGGATACTTCACTATTTATCCTTGCTTCTATCGCGGTTGAAGCATAGTTTCATTTGCAAGGGAGTAATTGGGCAAAATGCGGATATTCATTAAAATAAAATCGGCCAAGCATTGACATTCAATTGCTTAGCCGATTTTGCTCGTACCCAGACCCGCATTTGAAATATTAAATCTAGAACAATCAGTTTAAATAGAAAAACGATGAAGTTTAAACTAAACTAATTATTAAACATTTATATTGGAATATAAAATTGATTCAATTTAATTGGATTAAAACAAATTTGGGATAAACGGGAACAATTCACTATCTTTGTAGTGTTCAATCCAGAAATAGAATCGAAGCTTATGAAAGTGACTGCATTCATACGAAAAACGGCAAAGAAGAATGATTTGGAGACCAAAGCCATCATCTATTTCCGCCTGCGTGACGGAAAGAAAGACATCAAGGCGGCAAGTGAGCTTTCCATTAGCCCCAACCATTGGAGCCCAGAAAAGCAGGGATATAAAGACCGTGGAACGGACATATATAAATGAATGGCGGAGTTACCTTACCAAAGCAGACTAAAGAAAATACGAACATAATAGCTATGAATATGGATAAAAACATTATCGCAGAAGAAGTCAATGCCGAATATATGAAAGGGGTTATATACTACGTCCGGGGTGTTCGCGTAATGCTTGATATGGATTTGGCTAAAATCTACGGATATAGAACCAAGGATTTTAACCGTCAGGTCAAGAACAATATTGAGAAGTTTGAGCAAGACTTCATGTTTCAGTTGACCAATGAAGAGTGCGAAATTTTGAGGTGCAAAAATTCCACCTCAAGTTGGGGAGGTCGCAGATATAACCCTTATGCCTTTACGGAGCAAGGAATATATATGCTTATGACCGTCCTGAAAGGTGAGTTGGCAACCAAGCAAAGTAAGGCATTGATTCGCATCTTCAAGCAGATGAAGGACTACATTGTTGACAACCAGCCGTTGTTGGGACAGAGGGAATACCTCCAGCTTTCTTTGCAGACAACCCAGAACACCAAAGACTTGCTTGATTTGCGTAAATCCTTATCGGCTGTCGATGATAAGGTTGCCAGCATAATAGACACATTGGGCAATGTCGTAACCAAGTCGGAACTGGCGAATGTCATGCTTGACTTTAGCAATCCTACCGTCAGGAGAGGATGGCTGATACTCAACGGCCAGCCTGTGGAATCCGATTTGGCTTACCAGCAGATTTATGCTACAGCCAAGAAAACGATATTTGTGGTAGATAATTATATCGGATTAAAGACATTGGTACTCTTGAAAGAGGTTTCTGCCAATGTGAAGATTACTGTATTCTCAGACAATATCGGCAATCGACTACATCAGGCGGAGTTTAATGACTTCTGTCGGGAATATCCCGATGTTTCTGTTTCGCTGCAAACATCCGGCGGTATATTCCATGACAGATATATTGTCATTGACTATAAAACAGCCGATGAGCAGATTTATCATTGCGGTGCCTCATCCAAAGACGGAGGAAATAAAGTAACGACCATTACAGCCGTTACCGATGGATGCATTTATCACCCCGTGATAGACCAACTTCTGAATAATCCAGCATTAGTGTTGCGGTAAAGTCTTGCCAAAATGAGATTTCAAACATAGCGATAAACGAGATTCATTCAATATTCATTTCGTTTCTTTCGTTTCCAATTTCGCCGAAATAAGCGAAACGCAAATCATTGAATTTTAGCGAAATCCATTTATACTTTTGCACCATCGTTCCGGTATGGGGAGCGGTGGTGCAATCGTACGACAAGAAGGATACCAATAAAAATGAAAGTCGGACTGCAGGAATACATAACCACAGACACCAGAATTATATCGAATGGGACAGCAACCCTGCATCCAATGAGGGCACCAATTCTGATTTTACAGCGAACAGCAATGGGGAAAGCACATTAACATCTATTAGTGGCAATTTGATGGAAGGAATAACCGAACTTATCATTCAACCGACAGTTGCTCGGATAGGTACAGGCAGTGGCACCAGTGACAATACGCTTAATCATGACAAGGACAAGAACAAACAACGAAAAGGAGGACGCAGAAGATGAAAACAGGAAACGATAACAAGCGTACCAAGCGCAAGGAAATACAGTTCAGTGAATCAGAATATGCCATGATTGAGAAGAAAGCCAATGCCGCACGGTTATCTATGGCGGCATTTATCCGCGAAGCCGCATTGGGTAAAGAGCTGTCAGCCGCACTTACCATAGAAGAAAGCGAGCGGATAAAGCGCACGGCCAACATCAGCTACAAGATGCAAGTCAACCTCAATCAGATTGCACGGCTGGCCAATATCCACGGCTTACCTTTTGTAACAGACGCTATCCGCGAATACATCTGCCGTACCAACGAATATTTCAAGACTGGTGCATGGAATGAAATGGATTTATCTGCCTATGAATCCGAGCAAAAGCAGCAGGAACAACTTGCCGCAAAAGTACGTGAACTTCAAAAGAAGAACACGGAATTACAGAAAGCGGCGACCAACTATTACCTTTATACCGCCGAAGGTGAACGCCTTTTCTGCGAACGGCACAACTGCCGGATTTATCCAGACAACCGAGGCATCTTTTGGCATTTCAAAGTTGCCGACTATCCGGCTTATACACTTCCGACTGAAATTAGTCGGGTGTATCTTAACCATGAGATTTCGATACGGGATGTGTATGTGCATTGGCGGAAGAACAGTCATAAATAGAACTCGTGTAAATAGGATGTTGGAATCAGAAAATCCAACATCTTATTACACATAAACTATTGAATACTGATTAAAGTCCACCCTTGAGCCTTTAATGATTCCATTATAATTATAGAAGCATCAACAGCTTCTTTGATAGGATACTTTTCTTCTAATCTTATCCAAAATGGCCAATATTTATCCCTACTTGTATGCCCATCGTCTAATAAAAAAACACTTTCAACATCATTGCGCGTGCTCGATGAATTCCTTTTTGACCAGTACTTTGCAAAGTAGTCATCTTTAATCTTGGGAATATCAATTTTTGATAAAATAAGATTTCGTTCGTTTGTTTTCTCAGTTCTGCAACCATAGTAAATACCACAGTAATTTTTCTTGTCAAACTCAATAACTACTTCAATTTTTATACTTTCCTTTGATAATTCCCAATGATAATAGACTTCGTTTTTGACATCTATCTCCTTTTTTTGCGGGAGAAGTGAACACAAATCTTTCCATTTTTCTTGCCATTGTTGCGATGCATCGTTCATAAACATAAACATTTAGAGATGAATATATATTTTTCAAATTAAAGGTTTAGAACCGTACTACAACGCCCGAAACATTTATCTAAAGCTAAAACCTCTGTTTTCCAACAATCTTTTAAAGCTGCCATTTCGTGCTTTCTTAATAAAAGCTGGAATATGCAACTTCAAATATAGCATAAGTTCGTCGGCCTTATATCGATCATCTATATTCTTATGATTGATTTGGGTAATACCTCGAACAACATCTTTACTCTTAGAATAATCCAATCTTCTCAATTCATCAACAAATTGCCCGACCAATTTATCAAATGGATATAAACCAGTTAAGACTTTATTATCGCTTGTGTAGTCCCCTAATATGTGAACATTATAAGCCATTGATGCAAGAAAATGAGAATAAACTCTTTCGGTGCCTCCGTGGGCAAATCCAAAGGTCTGTTCTGTTTTTTGAATAATAAGCCTATTTCGTCTTGCTTGCTCAGATTTTATTTTCGCTTTAAATACCCTTATATTAGATTCTATATTTCGGTCTTTTGTCTCACAATACTCACGAATGAATTGTTCCAGTTCGGCACTCCATGGCTCCGCCTCATAAGCCCAATGAAACAAAAGTCTATGATTTCGAGAATGAGAAATATATAATCCTTCATAATCTTGATCCAATTGTTTGTGAAATGTATTCGGATTATCAATCATGTCAGAGCTGATAAATTTAGTCCAGCTCTGATTACTCTTAGTGTCTTTTGAACGACTGAATAACTTAAGGTTGTATTCAAATCCAAAGACATCCATGATATCTTCGCAATGTTGAATAAACCCGTTATGAGCGTAAACATTCAACACTGAAGATAATAGAATAAGGGCAAATGCTCCTGCTTTCTGTATTATACTTGTTTTAGTCACTTCCTTTATCTTTTGAATCATCATTACTAGAAAAAAAGCCACATATACTATTCCAAGTTTTTGACCACCACGATGGTTCGCTCGTTTTGGGGGCAGTATCTTTTGCATCTTCATCAGAAAACCAACTTTTGATAGTTTTCCATATCTTCGCCCACCATGATTCTTTTTTCTCAATAATAGTACACTGATATTCGTCTTTACATGCAATATTCGCAAAGACAGTTCTATCACCTACCGAATACAGATATGGCTTCAAATCTTTATTATCTGAATCATATTTATACATCAGGTTTATTCCATTGGCAAAGACTATCCGTAAATAATAACCTTCTTGCTTAGTTGAATGATATGGTCTGTACCTAAGGCTATCACCTGAGAATTTTATTTTAACACCATTACTTTCACCTTTATCAATATAATCATTTCCCCATTCCTCACATTCTAAGTTCGTGTCATAGCTTTTGGGGGCATGGTCTTTGCAAAAATCTATAATATCCTCAATATCATCATTCGATAAAGAGAACTCGCTCATTCGCGGCCATTCTTCTTTCCGTATTTTTTCATAATCAATATTTTCCTTTAGAATGAATACCTTATTGGGAATAAGAGTTTCAAAAAACAAATATTTAAGATCTTTGTTTGCCTTAAAACAATCTACATCTTCTATTTCATCCAAAGTTACCCCTTCAGTAAATGCAGTTCGTAATTGTTGTATGGTAACCTTTTTTGCTTTATGGTTCTCTATGTAAATAGATATGTCGCCGACATTATACGAAATACGTTTAGGTAAGATAATATGTAACTCATCATTTAGGTGAGTACCAATCCACAGATGATACCATTTCCTATAACTGACATCATTAAAACTAATTATTTTCGAGATGTTTTCCCAAGCGTTTTCTTTTGAGTTAATTAGGAAAGTTATGTATGAATCAAAATTTATTCCAGAATTCTTACTAAATGAAGTCTGTATATTTGTATTTAGAACTGGATATTTAGCCATCATCGGCAACAATTTGGCTGCGGCCATAAATAAAAGATTATGGTCTGACGCATTAGGATCATCTATGCCCATCCGTATTAAATCCAATCCCTTTTCCTCGTTTTTCAATTCATACAGATATACCATTGCACATTGCAAAATAGCAGCACTATTGCTGGGAAGGTTTTGCAGTGCTATGTTTATTAATTGCTCCTTTTCTATATTTGATAAGTTTTTCTCATAAGACAGTCTTGTTAAAGCAATACAACCACTTTTCTCATCATATCTTAATATAGGAGCTTTCTTATACATATTAAGATAAGCTGCAAAATTTGGCTTTGCCTTATCGTACTGTCCCAAATCTACATACCCCATCCCTAAATGGTAATAGTATTCAGCGATTTGTTCATAAGTTTTGCGGTGGTCTTCAAGCAATCGAACACGTTTTGCTGCATCAGACTCAGAAATATAGTCGCTGAACAAATTTGCTGTAGCTTCCGTTAACCTGTCATTTTCGCTGAGATGATATTTATTGTAAAGACTGAAGACTATGCTCAAAGCTGTTTTCCGCACATCATTTATCGTATTCAAATCTTCTTTACGTAAATCCCACATAGCACGCAGTTCCTCAATGTTCTGTTCACCTTGCATGGTCTTGTATTCTACAGCAGAGCGAGCAGCTGTAAGCAAAGTTTGAAAAGCAAACTGATAACCCATTCCCGGTCCAGCGTTTCCTGTTAATAACATTGTTGGATCTAAGGCATTGGATAGTGCTGCCCACTTCATGTTATCTCTCTTTATGGATTGTATTCGTCTGAGCAAAGCACGTTCCTCTTCCGTTATCTCAAATCTGCTAACTGCATCTAACAATTCTATCCTAAAATCATTGATTTCATACAGCCCTATTATCTGCTCCATTGTTAGGTTGTTTATTAGCTGATCAGACTCATGCTCAAGGACAGTCATAGATTTATTATGAACTATATTGGTCAATGTAGTGATGCAATAATTCATCTGGGCGATGACCATGTCCTTATCGGATTGAGCAAATGTATAGGGGACATTGGAAAAGATTATAGCCAATGTCAGGGCAACAGCTTTCATGTAGGATGAGATTTTCATATTATCGCGCCTTTTATTGTCATTTAATCAAATGTTATTCCTTTTAATTCCGCTCCACAGACTTGTTCTGTGGGAACAAAACGGGAACATTCTTAAAAGAAGAAAAGGATAAGTCGTTTGTTATTAACTACTTATCCTTTTACCTTGTACCCAGAGCCGATAAAGTACCCAGCAAAGATTATGTACCCAAAAGAAGCTAAGTGAAAGAAAATCAGAGGTAGAAAAAGAGGTATATTAACCCTTGGTTTCTTAAAAAAGACTATATTTTGCCGTTTTTTGCTACCCTTTTGCTACCCAGATAAAATTAAATACCTATCTTTGCAAACAAGGGAATCAAAGAGCAAAGACGATGGCTATCAGAAAGGAATACAGGAGCGACAACACCTATATGATTAGCACCGACACAGGGGATAATCCCAAGTTGGGGGCAAAGGTGTTGTCAGATGGTAAAGAAAGCCTTTTTTTGGATTACTATTTTGGTTATACCAAAGTGGTAAGCGAGAAAACGGGTAAAGAAGTAGTGAGGGTTGACAGGAAGCGTGAATTTCTGAAACTCTACCTTTGGCAAGCCCCCAGAACACCGCTTGAACGCCAGCAGAACAAAGAAACGTTGGAGCTTGCAAAGAAGATTAGGTTTGAACGCGGGCAGGAACTGTTAGAAAGCATGGAGGGCTACAGGCTTAAAAAGGAACGTGATATAAACTTTCTGGACTACTTCAAAGCCTATATTGACAAATACACCAAGAAAGATATTAGGATGGTGGAAATAGCCCTTAAACGTTTCATTGACTTTCTGAACGACACCCCAGAATACAACAAGTATGCCAAGAGGATAAAGCCAGAACAGATAACTAAAGATATGGTTGAGGCTTTCACGGAGTATCTACAGGGAAGAAGCGTGGGCGAGGGTGCTAAGAGCATATATGCACGGTTTAAGAAAGTGATTAAATATGCAATAGAACATGATGTGATGTTGAAGAACCCTTGCACGGGCATAACTATAAAGGTGGATGACCAGATATTAAGGAAAGAGGTGCTTTCACCAGAGGAAATGCAACAGCTTATAGCAACCCACTATGAACACGAGAACCCCAATATAAGGCGGGCTTTTATCTTTTGCCTCTATTGTGGGCTAAGATATTGTGACGTGAAAGACCTTACATTTGCCAACGTGGATTTTTCAAACAAGCTGTTGAAGTTTGAACAGAACAAGACAAAGGGGCATAGTGCCAGCAGTGGCGTTGTGATACCTCTAAATGATGGGATATTGAAGCTGATAGGAGAGCCAAGCAGCCCAGGTAATAGGGATGAGGCTATATTTCCCTTGCCAAGCTATGAAATGTGCTTAAAAGCCCTCAAAAGATGGGTAAAACGGGCAGGAATAAACAAGCATATCAGTTGGCATTGTGCACGGCATTCCTTTGCCGTGAATATCCTTAACAATGGTGCAAACATTAAGACGGTGGCAAGTTTGTTGGGGCATAGCGGGCTAAAACATACAGAGAAGTACACGAGGGCGGTAGATAGTTTGAAGCAAGAGGCAATAAACAGTTTACCAGAACTTAAATTGTAGTCAGTATGAAAGCGACACCAAAGACAGATGAAGTTATAAACGTACTGGAACAGGCGGTAACGGTTATTAATTTGATGGAACACAATATAAGAGAGATAGAAAAGGCTGATATTCCAACCGATGAGGCTAAAGACGTTATCAATGTTTATCAAAGCAATTTAGACTATTGCCATAGTTGCAAGGTGACAGCTAAAGACGTGTATGATGAATATTGGGAAATTTGCCTAAATGTAGACAGCTTGCCTAAATGTGCAAAGGCTATGGCTGTAAGGTTTGAAAACGTTGGTATACCTGTTTGGGTATGTGACCCACATAGTGACTATATAAAACAGATTAGTAATAAAATCTGGAGAATGGAGCAACAAGGAGTTATTACCAAATCACAGGCAAGCGATTTAATGTGCTTATTTGATTTATTAGCAAAATGGGTAATGGTGTGGGTGTTTAGAGTGCAAAACATACTGAAAGAAATGGGGGTAGAGCCTTTGCCAATATTAACCGATAAATCAGAAGAAACAGGAGATGAAACAAAAAACAAGCCTACACCATTACCAGAAGTACTAAATACTAATGAGGCTAAATCGATACTTCAAAAAGCCATTAATGCAGGTTTTTGTGATGCTAACTACCAATGGGGAAAGACAAAAGCATTATTGGCATACTTTGCTGACCGTGTAAGTGAATATTTGGAATTGGGGAAAGGTGAATATGACGGTAAGGCAAAAACTTCATGGAAGCCCTTTGAAAGTTTATTTGGTATTAGTGGGCTATCTGGAGCAAAACGAGATTACCAAAAAACAGGAACTTTGCCAGATGGTTACAAAGATGTAGATACTCTGTTTGAGTAGCCTATAGTTATAAGGATTACACCCCTATATGTGCCCCATGTGGGTATCATATAGGGGCTTTTTATTTCTTTTACCCTCTAACTTTGCCCTTGTATTCAGATGGATAGCGAGTGCAAGACTATTCCAGAAGATTACACGGGCAAAGACGGGTGAGCCTTGCACCTCAACCCAGAAAGCCCAGACCTCTAAATAATAGAAATATGGCAGAGGAATTAAAACAGGTTGCCGACCTTATAACGGCAAACACAATCTTTTGCACTAAGGAAGTGCTTACAAGCGATGAGGCGGCAAAGTATATGGGAGTATCAAAGAGTTACCTCTACAAACTGACAATGAGGCAGCAGATACCCCACTACAAGCCGATGGGTAAGATGTGTTACTTTAACCGTCTGGAGCTTGAACAATGGTTGCAAAGTAACCGTGTATCTACTTCCACCGAGATAAGCCAGCAGGCACAGGCTTACTGCATGAAGAAAGGAGGTGCAAGATGATACTCACAGACTATTACCGCTTTGAAAAGTTACCCAACCAGAAAAGCAAATTGAGAATAGATTGCACAGCATCAACAGGCAGTTATGACCCGCTGGAAACATTGAGGAATAAGGCGGGTGATTTGTTCCTGTATATCGGTGATAACACCCACACCAAAGCGGGTAAGGAAAGAAAGGCAGATTTGGCATTATCCAGAACGGCACATATAAGCAGCATCTATAATCCAGACTTGAATTTGCCTTATTGGTATGGAGATATGAAAGGGACAACAGACGCTTTCCTGTTTGTTCACCACAACACAGAATTTGTAAACGGTGGAATACAGGCAGGGGCGATTATAGAGCTGTTTATAGCACGTGGGCAAAGGAATAACAGAAGCCAGCTTTACAACACCCTTTCTGATGGTGGATTGGATGAGGAAATGGAGGCTTTGAGAAAGCAAGTTGCCAAATCAGTAACCGAGCCAGATAAGCCGTGATCACTCTATATTAAGTTGTATTCTGTTACCAAATCAGTAACCGTTATGTATGACACGGTAAATTTCAGACTACTACAGAGCGAGGCGGGCGGTGTGGATTTCCTTGCTGAAATGCCTTGCTTTCTGGAGAATGTAGGAGAACACTACTACAACGGTGAAGCGGTGATAACAGGAAGCCTCAACGGGCTAAAGATAAGCCTCAACAGATACCAGATGAAAATCAAAGACGGGAGTTTGTGTAAGTGGCATTTGGGTGACAATTTCCAGACGATGGGGCGGGGCGATACTCAACGGGCGATTGAAAAGTTATCAGATACTTTGCACGTGCCAATAAGTAAAGCCACCGTTACCCGTCTGGATATAGCCCAGAACTTCATTACCAAGCACCCGCCAGAGGTGTATCTTAGCCACTTGGGTATATTGAAGTATGCAACCCGCTTGCAAGAGCCAAACGGCATATATTACAGCCAGACAGGCGGGCGGCTTTGCTTCTATGATAAGAACCGAGAGCAAAAGAGCCACCGAGAACCGATACCAGAACTGTATGAGGGCAGGAATGTGCTAAGGTATGAACAACGGTACACCAATAGAATAGCCTCACAGTTTAAGGTTAGCGAGGTTACAGGGGCGATGCTTTATGATGAGGCTTTTTATATCGGCTTGCTGAACCGATGGAGAGAGGCTTACAAGGCTATACAGAAGATAAACGATATATCGCTAAATTTTCAAGCAATGAGAACCAAACAGCAGCTTTATAAGATGGGGGTGCTTTCACTGATTGAACAGGCGGGCGGGCAGCTCCAGATGATAGAGAAAATCAATGAAGCCCAGAAACGGGGTGAATTATCCAAGAAACAAGCCTTTGACCTTAGGAAGGCTATTAACGAGGCTTGCAAAATAAGGGACGGTTTGACCGTGCCAAATGAGGCGATAAAGGAGCTTGACAAGAAAGTGAGCGAGGCGGTGAAGTATTACCGATAATCACAAAATCACTCTATATTAAGCTGTATTCTGTTACCGATTTGGTAACCGAGTGTAAAACTAAAGTAGTTTGTTATAGTATATGGCAAGACAAAAGAATGACGGCAAAGGGCGGTTGGGTGGCAGGGCAAAAGGCACGCCCAACAAGGTTACTACAGACCTAAAGACGTGGGTAGCCTCTATATTAGACGGTGGCAGGGATAGGTTTGTAGAATGTCTGGACGGGTTAGAACCGTCTGAATATATAAGGGTGTTCACGGGCTTGCTTAACTATGTTTTGCCCAAGCAAGCACCGACAACCCCAGATGATATGCTGGAAAAGGAAAAGAAGATGATGCAGGAGCTACTTCTATCCATGCCAGAAGAAATGATTGACAGAGTGGCAAAACGATTGGTAGAACTAAACGAGAAAGAAAATGAAGATGAAATTAAACAGCGTTGATGTGCTACAGATAGCAAAGGCGTTAAAGTGTGGTTGGCTTGACACCGACAGGATAGAGAGTTTCAAAAGCCTTGTTGATGGCTACAACCCACCCAGAGAGATAAAGCAGAAGGAACTTGATTACTATCTGGATTGTTTGTATAAAGGTTGGGGCTATGAGCCTACAGAGTGGGAACAAGTCAAAGAAAAGATGTTGCAAGGTCTTGACGGTGATTTGCTGGAGAAATGGAAGCGGCAAATAGACGATGGCAGCATCTACAGGCGGTTTGTGAAAGATGCTTTTATCGGTTTAGTGGCTATTAAGGCTTTGGGCGGCACATTTACAGACAAAGAGCCAGATTTTGGCTTTACTGATAGCAAGCCGCCTAAGTTCTAAGAGAAATCAAGCTGAAAACGAGCGTTAAACGAGCGTTTTTGTTGGAAGAAAACAAGTTATAAACAAGAACGGCACTACATTCAATTAAAACGGGTTGGACGGTAAATGTATCGCCCAACCTTTTATTTTGGCTTAAAACGGCTGATTTTGGCTTGAAAGTTTTGTCATGATACAGAAAAGATATACTTTTGTGTTGTCTATCATATTAACAGGGTGGAGCGTTCCACCGTCTTTGCCGATTGGTGGATTTTTTTGTATCTACTGATGAGGCTTTGCACTCTATAGATTAGCGGTGTGCACCCCCGTGTATTGCCTGTAATGGGCTTACAGCATTCCACCTTGTAATGTGATAGACAGCGGGAAAGGCACACCGTTTCTTTGTGCCTATATGTCTATCAATAAAATACAAGGTATGAAACAGAAAAGAAAAGTAAGAGTGTGCCAGAATTTGGGCACGGTTGCAAAGGCACAGCGTTTGTTATGGAAGTGTGAGCAGGATAGAGCCAAATTTAAGCGGCTTTATGTGGATGAGGCTACAGAACACAGGAAAGCGGCAAGGCGGCTGGAAATGGAAATACATCATGTCGGTTACTATTGTGATTGTGTGGAGTTTCTACATTTAGCCCTAATAGAAGCAAAGAGCCTCACCAAAGAGGGAATAGAGGGCAAGTTGAAAGAATACAAGGAGTTTGGGAATGTCCTTTATAAAAATTACCTATCAAAGAAAGAGAAACTTAACAAGGTGGAAGCGTATGCGTTTGGCAAAAATATTGTTGCATATGCCGACAATGAAGAAACGCTAAAACGTGATTTGAAAGAGGTAAGAACGATGCTTGAAAAGGAAAAGGCGTTATCATGCTACCTGTATGATTGTAAGGAGGCTTTAATAACAAGCCTGTATGATGAAAGTAACAACTGCCCACAAGTAGATAACGTCAAGGAAAAGTTTATGAGGTTTGATTTGGCGGCAAGCAAGCGACTTGAAGAAAAGATAAAATCAATAACAATAGGTTGAGAAGCGGTTGAACGAGCAAAACGGGTGGAGCGGCAAAGGCTTTGCCCGTTTTTTGTATCTGGAAGCCTCAACAAGCACCCTATATAAGCCTAAAAAGTGGAGGTGTTGTTGTTTTTTGCTACCCTTTTGCTACCCAGAAAAAGAAAAACGGCTGAAAATCAAGCGATTAACAGCCGTTTTGTGTACCCAGAGCCGGGGTCGAACCGGCACGGATTGCCCCACTGGTGTTTGAGACCAGCGCGTCTACCGATTCCGCCATCTGGGCTTAAAGACGGGTGCAAAGATAGTATAAAAAATTGAATTGGCAAACTTTTAGTGGAAAAAATCTTAAATAAATTGGCACTTTCACGGATATTTGCTACCTTTACTCCGTCAAACCATATAAGTTATTAGCTATGAATCAACCAAAGGATAATTTCTATTGCGTAATCTTGGCGGGCGG
>ULKS01016750.1_pt1 | contig 25732 bp, 17 predicted proteins | sample 1951211 | NCBI WGS metagenome assembly ULKS01 (sample SAMEA4835506, study PRJEB28245) | human gut metagenome | biome: gut microbiome; material: fecal sample | place: Denmark | collected 2008 | reverse complement strand
ATAAAATAATCTTTCGAACACTAGTGATATGACTATCCGTATGCCTTTGTAAAAGTTGAACCGGAGACGGGAGAACTGGATATAGTCAAGAATTTCGAGCAGGGAGATGATTTTTATGACAACTGGCATAGCTATACGTTGTATTGCATGACATATAACCCCGTGAAAGACGAGGTGTATGCTCTTGGACAGACAACAAAAGAAAATCAGGCACAGGTGTCAACTCTTTACAAAATAGACAGAGCTACGGGTACGCCGACAAAACTGCATGATTTTGATTTCATATCTTTTGCTATGTCTGTATATATGGAAGGTACATTATGGGTGCAGAATTCAATATACGAAGGTGAAAGTAACGTAGGTGCAAAGCTTATTGCATATGATACAGACAACTTCGATGTTAAAAAAGAAGTGAAGCTTTCTTATAACGGAAGTTCGTTTGTTACAGCTTATTATGGAACAATGTCATTTGACTACACTACAGGTGACTTATATTGGATCGCCCTTAGAGCAGATGATAACAAGCAGCAATTGTATACTGTAAATTTGGAAACTGGTAATATGGAAGCTCTTGGAGCATTCTGGGGCGATTTCGTAGGATTGTATATTCCTTATACGTTGCCTGAAAATGAGAATGCACCTGCAAAAGTTCAGGATTTGAAAGCTACTCCCGATATGACAGGATCAATGAAAAGCACATTGACATGGACGAATCCTTCATTGCAGTGGAATAAAAAGGAACTTACAGACCTGAAAGAAGTACAGATATATAAGGACGGTTCAGAAACACCGGCGGCTACTCTCCCTGCAGAAGGCAAGGAAGGACAGGAAATGTCATGGACAGATGAAACTCCAAATGCAGGAATAAACACATATTATGTTGTTCCGTGCAATGAATTTGGAAAAGGTATCAAGGACAGCATTAGCGTTTTCGTAGGCGAGGATGTTCCCGGAGCTGTCGGAAATATTGTGGTGAAGAACAATGGAGAAAGTGTTACTGTTACATGGGATGCTCCAGAATATGGTATGAACGGCGGATATGTAAATCCTGATGGACTTAAATATACAATCATACGTTATCCTGACGAAATTGAAATTGCTAAAGACCAGACTGAAACTACATTTACAGATACAAATCTAGGTAATCAGCAGTGCTACTATTATACAATACAGACTTCAAACGTAACAGGTGTCGGTGAGACAACAGAGACAGAGAAGTTCATAGCCGGAGCAGCATACACAACTCCTGTGAAATTCAATTTCACAGACCAGATTCTCTCAGAAGCATGGACAAATCTTGGCGATTGGGAATGGAGCGGTGGCTCTATGGCTGGAGACGAAGGAATGATGACAACAACACATCAGAGAGAAAACTGTTGGTTGATTTCACCGGATGTCAAGCTGGAAGCAGGAAAGACGTATAAAATAACAACAAAGATAAAGACTTATTATGGTCCTAATGGCTGTAAGGAAGACTTTAGAATTGCTATCGGTCAAGGAAGGACTGCTGGCGATATGACAAACGTGCTTCGCGAAGAGAAGGATTACTCTGCAGATGAATATTACTACGTTAAGACATTTGAAGACATTGTTGAGATTAAGGAGACAGGTGTTTACAATTATGGAATAGACGTGTCTTTGGTAACAGGCGACGATATCTTCAGCTTGCAGGAAGTAACGATAGAGGAGATTCATCCTGTAGATATGAGCGCTGTAAGCTTGGACGGAATTATTGACGCAGTATGCAATGGAAATAATACATGTAAGGTAAAACTGTACAACAACTCTTATAAGACGGCAGACAAATACGAAGTTAAGATTGCACGTGTAGACAATGGCAACTATGTTGTCTTAGGTTCAACTACAGATGTTCCTGCTGTTGAAATGTTCAAGACTGCAGAGGTTACTGTAACTTATGTTCCTGATGTTGAAGACCAGGTAGAACTTGTTGGCTTGGTTGAAATTGAGGGTGACGGCGACGAAAGTAATAATGTTACTGAACCGTATACTGTAAATGTTTTGCTGGAAGGCATGCCGCCGTACAATGTTCTCGTTACAGATGAAAATACAATAGGTGATGACACCAGAATTCCTATGTCGTTCATCGTAGGTGAAAGTATGACACAGACGTTATATTTTGCAGACGAGATCAATGTTGAGACTGACGGAAGTATAAGCCGTATAGCATATGAATATACCGGTAACGAAATCACTTCTGTTCTTGGTCCGGTAGATGTAAAAATCTATATGTGCAATACGGACAAGACTATCTTCAAGACTGAAAGCGAGGCTATTCCACTTGAAGATATGACACAGGTTTACGAAGGATCTGTAACAATCAATCCTGGAACAAACTTTATGTCTTTCATCCTTTCTGAAGAATTTGAATACAAGAAAGATAAAAACTTGTGTATAGCAGTTGTCAAGAACGGTTTGGTTGGAAATGACTATCCTGCATTGTTTAAGATGTTCAACAATGATGATTTTGAAAATACAAGATCAATCCTTAGTGATGGTTCACCGATGGCATATTGGAAGGTTCCTGTTATACATATGGCAGTAAGGGGCATTGCAGGCAATATTGAAAATGTAAATATTGGTGCTAATTCTGTATGGTATGATTCAAAGACTTCTACTTTGAACTTTAATGAAAATAACCTTAAGAAGGTTTATGTATATGATATCAGCGGTAAGATGATAAAGATGTTTAATCTGAACGGCTCGCAGAATTCTTTGGCAGTTAATCTTCCTGTTGGATTGTATATAATACACACTGTTGCTGCTGACGGTTCTATGAACAACGTCAAAGTTAATGTATGCAGATAATCTTTAGTCCGGATTACGACCATTCTGTAGCGGAAGGTCGTAATCCGATTTTTATAAAAAGACAATAATAACATCATTCCCTATTATTTTATTCAAAATGAAATATCTAAAATTATTATTATTATCTTTGCTCTTTATGCTTGGCCGGGCTGATGTAGCGGCCCAAATTTATTGGGGATACAGTGATAATATCATTTTAAATGGTATCGGTATAGGGCAGAATACAACTGTTTCAGGAGCTATATACATACCTTCTGAAGTAGCAGAACTTTACAAGGGAAAGAAGGCTACGGCTGTACGTGTTGGACTGTATAATTCAGTAAGTGAATTGAAGGTGTTCATTACAGAAGATCTTGACGGTACACCTGAAACAGAGAAAACGTTCGGTTCGCAAAAAACAGGTGTGGCTTCTTTTAGTTTCGATGATGCATACGTAATAAGCGGCAAGGGATTTTATGTGGGATATTCTTGCGTAGGTATAAACCCAATAGGACGTTCAAGCATTTATAATGTAAACGGATGTTGGGTGAAAGATGGAGACAACGCATGGATAGACTATGCCGGTAATGAAGAGTATAAATACAATGCTCTGAATATTGCTGTCCGCATTGAAGGCGAAGACTTGCCCGAAGACGCACGCTTAATAGTAAACAATGAAACATTGGTAAAACCGGGTGAGGGATTTAAACTTACGGCAAAACTTGAAAATCTTTCGACTAAGGCAATAAAGGGCTATAAGGTTGAATACAATATTGACAACGGCGAAACTCAGACAATTGAGAAAACCACGTATCTTACAGGCGGTTCTTCTACAAGCTTCAGCATTGATGTGCCTGCTATTAACGAATTTGGAATGCACACAGTCAATATGAAACTTGTTTCTGTTAATGGCATAGAAGATGCCAATCCTGTTAATAATGATGTTGTTGCATATATCAAAGTTACAGAGAATTCTTTTGTAAGAAGGATGGTTGTTGAAGAAGGTACTGGCACTTGGTGCGGATGGTGTCCTAAAGGAATTGTGGCTTTCGAGTATATGGATGAGAAATATCCTGATACATTTATCGGTATAGCCGCTCACGATAGAGATGTCTTCAGCGAGGACACTTATGCACCTATACAGAATTATTTCGACTCATATCCAAACTGTATCATTAACAGAGACCCGCAAAAGGTTTGCAGTCCGTTGTCGGGTAATCTTGAAAGTGAATACAAGAATCTTGTAAGGGACCAGGCCGTTGCCAGCATGGTGACAAGTGCAAACTTAGAAGACAATGTCGTACATGCAAAGGTTACGGCGACGTTTGCTAATCCAGGCAAGGATCTTGACTATCGCATAGCTTTTGTCATACTTGAGGACAGTATCACCGGAGTTACGCAGGCAAATGCTTATGCCGGAGGTGCGAATGGTGAGATGGGAGGCTTTGAAAATCTTCCTAATCCGGCACCGATTAAATTCAATCATGTGGCAAGAGGTATATTCGATTATAATGGAATAGAAAACAGTATGCCTTCAGAAGTTGAGGTTGGAGAATTTTATGATTTCACTAAGGATATTGAGCTGCCGAGAGTACAGAGCACAAAATATCTGTCAATCGTAGCTTTGCTGATAAATGGTAAGACCGGTATTATAGACAATGCCGCAAAGGCACACATTGAAACCGGAGCAACTGATATCAGAAATAATGAAATAACTAATGTTTCAATTTACGTAACTCCGGAGGGAACAATATGCTGTTCTGAGGAAGGTAAACTGGAAGTTTTCAATCTCCAAGGCATTCAGGTTCCTGGTCATAACCTGACTCATGGTGTTTATATCGTTAAGCATACTTCTGAATCAGGACAGACAACAATGCGAAAAATCAGATTTTAGAATTATTGCCATAAGATAAAACCTATTTTACTAAACATAAGCAGGGCTGAAATCAATTTGATGGTTTCAGCCCTTTTTATTGTCTTTTATGTGTAATTAAACATTGTGGTAGAATAAAACAAGAAGTCCGTGCAACTCAATAAGTTACACGGACTTCTTATATCATATTAGGTTATGAAACCTTATTTCACTTCCTCGAAAACGACTTTAACTGACTATCAATGCGTTAGCACCGGATGTTGCACACATGTCGCAAAAACGGAAATAACCATTGATAATCAACATGTTACAAAATCACTACAAAGGTATTAATTTCTCCCCAAATAACCAAAAGAAAACACATAAAATGTTTCATTGTTGTTGCATTTTTTTGATTTATGTTAGACTAGGAATGCAGTAATGATAAAACCTTGTCATTACTAAAATCTGCCAATACTGACAACTTTTAGTCGTGATGCCTTATTGCTCTACATTATATTTCTGCCAAAGGTGGCACTTTTTGTGGTTAAGCACGCTAAAAAATGGTATCTACGAAGAATAAAAGTGAAGAAAAAGATATAAAATTGACTGTATTTTACAGAAAAATGGTTTTCTTTTCTTTGTTTGGCGGAAATTTAATTAATTTTGTACGCGTATTATTATATAATAAGGTACAACTCATCTGAAGAAGAATGGAAAATAGAATCAAAGTGGTTCTCGCAGATAAGAAGAGGACAAACAAGTGGCTATCCGAGCAATTGGAATGTGCACCAACTACCGTAAGTAAATGGTGTACCAATTCCAGCCAACCACCTATGGAGACATTTGTCAAGATTGCGGAACTCCTCGAAGTCGATATTAACGAACTGTTGAGGATTGAAAAGAAATGATATGTCTTTAGTATCTATGGCAAAATGAAATCCACGTCATTGCATAAGACAAAAGCGTTATAAACAAGAATAAAAAAAAGAAAATCATATGAACGAACGTTTAATAGTAAAATCATTCGGTCCTGTTAAAGACCTTGACATTTTATTTAAGAAAGTAACCTTGTTCATAGGAGACCAAGGCACAGGCAAGAGTTGCGTGGCAAAACTTTTCTCCATGTTTAAGTGGACAGAGAAGGTTCTGAGCCAAAAGAAATACAAACTATCATACTTTGAACAGTATAATAGATTTCAGAAAATGCTGTGTAAATATCACAGAATAGAATCCTTCGTCAATGAGAGCTCATACATCAAATTTGAAGGAGATTTATATGATTTTTTGTATGAGAACGGAAATTTCAGCGTAATCGACAAGAATCATGAGATAAAAGGCATCTCAAAGGTAATGTATGTTCCAGCAGAACGTTCGATAGTGAGCGTAGCCGAAAACAAGTCAAAACTTTTAAAAGAGTTGCCTGATTCCAGTGAGACATTCTCTGACGAATTTGTAAATGCGAAGAAATTCTTTCAGAATGGCTATAATCTACCGTTTGAAGGATTGCGTTTTGAATATGACAGTTTGAATGATGCAGGATGGATTCACGGGGTAGACTATAAAGTAAGACTTATCAATGCTTCCAGTGGCATTCAGTCATCCCTTCCGATGTGCATTGTTTCGGAGTATTTGAGCAGTAAGATATCCGATAAGGAAGAAGTTAAGCTCTCAAAAGAAGAAAAAGACAAACTAGAAAAAAGAGTAGCTGAAATCATGCTGAATGAAGAATATTCTGACAGTATCAAAGATATGATGATTCGTCAATTGTCATATGCCAATAGATATAATCAGTTTATAAACATCGTTGAAGAACCAGAATTGAACCTCTTCCCTCGTTCGCAGATGGAGGTGCTCTTTTCTTTGATCTCCAACAATGCAAGTGCTGAGGAGAATATGCTTGTGTTCACTACGCATAGTCCATATTCATTGGCAATTATCAATACAATGATTATGGGAGCAAAAGCATATGCCAATGCTACTGAGGAACAGAGGGGGCAGATAGAGGCCATATTGCCTGTAAAGTATCAAATTAATGAGAATGAAATAGCAGCCTACCGTCTGTCTTCCTCAGACGAATGTTATTGTCAACCTGTGATAAATGAAAAAACAGGACTTGTTTCCAAGAATGAATTAGATTCTGCATCAGACGAAATAATGCGAGTCTTCAACTCTTTGTATCAATATTATGCCAAGACTCTCGCAAAATAACGATTTACCTGTAGCCATCACAAACCTCAGGTTGTGCACCGCATTACAAGATTGTGGCGCTATTGGTGTGGCTAATGCTTTCGACAAGAGTTCTGCCGAGCATCTTTACGTCTATGATGACGGGAATCTTGGTTATACAGATTGGACAGATGTAGCACCTGAGTTTGTTACGAAGTGTTTCGTGGCAACAAATCCAAACAATATCACGATTGCTTTGCTGCCACTTGATGGCAGAATAATCACAGGACCAAGTGTTATTGTCGGTGGAGTGTGCGACGGAATGCTTCTGACAGATAAAGAAATGTGTCTTATTGAGTTCAAAACAAATGTTTCGGATTTCAATTATCTGACTATTATTCAAAGAGCGAACGATGCAATCGCGCAATTATGGCATACATTTGATGGAATCATAAAGCCAAGATGTGCAAAAAAATCCAAAGATGTAGAACAAATGCTTTCGGTAGACTTCTATGTTGTATTTGATAAAGATCTAGAAGTGACCGGAGCAAACGCAGAACTGATGGATTTGCAGATTCAGTTTCTAACGGACAATAACCATCCTCTCTATTTTGACAACGGAAAGACTTTCCAATAAACATAGGAGTCGCACAAGAGAAATAAGTCAAATGATAACAAAAGACGAAATACAAGAACTGCTGCATAGCACGGAAACCTATCGAGTGGAGCGAACCACTTCAACAGGTGACATGGATAAGTTCCAGGAGGCTATCTGTGCCTTTGCCAACGATCTGCCAAATTCACGAAAGAATGGCTACCTGATACTGGGGGCTTACGACAACGGCACATTGTCGGGGCTGAAAGTCACTGATGACCTGCTGAAGAAGATCGCTGCCATACGCAGCAATGGAAACATTCTACCTATACCTGTGATGAGTGTTGACAGATTCACATTTCCCGAGGGATAAGTTAAAAGACAATACCGATCAGATTGATGACATCTGCAATCGTGACGAGGTGTATGCTCTTGCAGAAAAGTATGCAAATACTGGCTTCGACATATTGAAGGATTGGAATGAACATCTTGATGAAGAAACACTCTTCTATAAACTGATTGGTTGGATGGACAACTTCTATCAGGAGATTAAGGATGAGGTAAGTTCTTTAGTATAAACCCACAATGATACTATGATAAAAGTACAAGTAAAAAGCTTTGCAAAGGACACTACAGTAATTTCCAAGGAGGATGAAGCTGCAAACCAATTGAAGGACAATCTTCAAGAGGAATTAGCATCTTACCCAGAAGCAAAAGGAATCATCTATATCATGACCAGCATTCGTATATTCGGTCAAAAACGAAACGATATCGATATGCTTGTAATGGGATTCATTGACAATCTGACGCTAAAGAATGTCAATACGAAGAATTATGATGTTGTCAAGGAGTTGGACATCAGAAGTTTTATTTGCAATATAGAACTCAAGTCACATTCCGCAAGTAGCATAAAACGTGAAGGAACAGATTATATTGTTTCTTATTTTGGAATTCCGCATAATGCCTCTCAACAATGTAACGAAGCAAAGTTCTCATTGTTCAATCATCTGAATAACCAATTGCATATCAAGCCATTTATATGTGATATTCTATGGTTAAATGGCTTGTCTAAGACAGATCTTTCTTATATGAGAGGTAGTGTGATAGATAATGCACTCCACAGAGGATTTAAGTTCAGAGATCTGGTAAATGTCATTCTTCAACAGGCTAATGTTATGAAGATTGATTCAAACCATTTCTGTTTGGATGGTTTTTCTGATGGAGAATGCGAATACAAATCCATTGTAGATCTTTTTACTGAAGAAAGAAAACCACAGGGCCTTACCAAACAGAAGTTCGAATTGTTAAGTCAGAAGAATACTGACGTTGAAAAACTGTTAACGGATGCAGGTAATAAGCTTACTATAGTTACTGGTCGTGCGGGTACTGGTAAGACTGTACAATTGCTCCAATTGGCATTCCTTCTCGCAAACGAGGATTATGATAACCGCTGTCTGATCCTTACGTATAACAATGCTTTGGTTAGTGACATCAAGCGTCTGATCGACTATACCCCTATGCCATCAAAGGTTGATGGACGTACTGTATCTATCAAAACCATTCACTCGTTCTTCATTACATTGATGAAAGAAGTTGGTGTTGATGTCAAGACTCTGAATCCTTTGAAAAAAACATTTGATACCGAGTATAATCAGGCATTGAGGCAATTATACGAGTTTATAGTTGAAACATGCCAGAGAGAGGATGTCGAAGCATTAAAGGATATGGCTGAAAACTCTATCGACTGGGATTATATCTTGATAGACGAGGCTCAAGATTTCTCCGATATAGAGAAAAAGATTCTGTTCAAAGTATATGGTGCAAATCGATTGATTGTAGCTGATGGTGTTGACCAGTTTATGAGAGTCGGTAATCGTCAGATATGGGAAAGAGGAGTAGAAAAGTCACTCGTAAGAAAACCCAAAACAATGGAACTGGAACGCAGGCAAAAAGCAAATCTCGTTTCATTCGTGAATGCATTTGCGCGTTTGGCCAATCTTGATTGGAAAGTAAAACCTAATGATGAACTTCCTGGCGGAGAGATAAAGATTTATTCTAACTTCAAGAAAAAGACATTCAAGGAGCTCAAGGCTAACTGTGAGAAAAATAAGTGTGAGAATTATGATATTCTCATTCTGGAACCACCAACTCAGGTTATAAGAGACAACAAAGGCAAACAATTTGCAAAAGCAGAGGCTTACAATAAGGCAGGTATTCCTGTATATGACGGCATAAACGATAACAATCGTACTGTTTATCCAACCAAAGATGAATGTCGTGTATATCAATATGACTCTTGCCGTGGACTTGAAGGTTGGTGTGTTGTATGTGCAGATTTTGACGAATTGATACAGTATAAGTTAGATACATACAAGGCTAATGAAGATGAATTATGCTTTGATCCAGAAGTGGCAAAGAAAAGAAGCGTGCTCTTATGGGCGCTTATGCCATTAACTCGACCAATAGACACACTGGTAATAACATTGAATAATGCAAACTCGGAGATTGGTAAGATGCTAAAGCAACTTGCAGACATCTATCCAGATTTCATTGAATGGAACATAGATTAATTATGGACAGATTTTTCTACAACAATTATTATAAATATTTTCTCTGGAATAATGGTTTGCTCGAGCATTTCTTCAAGAATGGCAAAGGCGAGATCCTTCTCCACATAGACAGACGTCTTTTGGAAGAAATTGGCAAAGCAAAAGGTATTGAGACAGATGACTACAAGGAAGATTTCATTTCCTGTGTAGAGCATTTTTGTGCACATTACAATAGGTATGTTTGTGTGAAACGTGATCCCAATGGAGATAATGTTTGTGGTTATTCTGATTGCAAATATTATTCAAGTATATTCTGTTTGAAGAATAATAGACGTTCAGATGTGTTGGCTGTAGCAAATCATATCTATTCAAAAGACATTAAGTACTTTGACAGATATGAAGCTATTGATGGCAGTATCAAAATCCGCGTATCAGAAGAAAAGAAAGCATTGATGCATGCTATGCCATTCTTCGCTATTGTTATCTATGTGATCTTGAAATTTGATAATGGAGAGACACAAGAGTGGGCAAATGTGGGAGACACTATTTCAGCAAGTTCAAGGACTTTCATACCGGAATTGTGGGAACTTATCAACCAGTATAACAATAGGTTTGATAAAGATGCCAGTGTATATGATCGTTCAAATTCGGAGTATGGTGATTATGCTGGAAGAATCTTGTACCATCTTCCATTATCGGCTTCCACGCGAAATAAGATTCAAGATGCAATATACAAATCCAGTGTATGGAAACTGATTGATTCAAAGACTTTCCTTGAGATCATAGGAATTATAATGAATTCACTCAAGGATGTAAAAGCCAACGAAGAGCTCAGAGACATTCTGCTTAAGTGCTATTCTGCAAACGACTATAAGGGAATATCTGCCCGAAAGGTACAATCTGTGATTGACGACTTTGATATTGATGTTTACGAAAGTAAGATAGCCGAACGTAAACAATCTGCTGATTACAGCCAGACAATAGTTAGCGGAGAGTTTGCTTTAGGCGTTTTTTTTCCTAATGATGACGAAGGTACAGAAAACTCTATTGTCCTACTTACAACCGTACAACAAAGCGTCAACGAGAAAGGATATGAAATAAAAGAAGGAAAGTCTGGAACTTTGGCTGGATATAATACATCATTTGTTAAGATAGACAAGCAAGCCAATATTGAACTGAAAGATTATGTCTTAAAGACTAACAAATACAGCATTCTCCCTTTGCGTACTGATGATGTTATCTTCTTCTACGAATACGATGATAGCCTCTTCATTCAAACGAGAGAGATAAAGCCATCAAAATCCTATATAATTGCTGTGCGTAAAGGCATAGAACCAGATTTTGAGAAATGGTGTGCTGGCAACAATAATACAGTGAAGCGATGGCCTAATGAAGACACTCGTGAACTGTTTGGTAATGACTGGACGATCTATTATACCGAAAATAGATTGAATGGCCAATACTATAAAAAGGACGAAACAAAGGCTTCAGAACAACAAGAGTCGTCAGCCATTGTTATGAAGGGAGGTATAAAGAAGAGTAATGGTGCCTACTTCATTAATGCCCTGCCGTATTTTGAGATTCCTGCAACAATCATACCCGAACAAATTAAGGTATTTCTGAACCTGAATGGAGTCTATGATGAAAACAAATATATTTATGGTGTTGTAGATAATAAGATTATAATAGACATCAAAGAGATGCCTATTGAAAGTTCTGAAGTAGCATACGTTGATATTTGCCTTGAACATAACGGTAATGATTACTGTTGCAGTATAAATGTATGTGGCCAGAGCATTTGTTACAATCCTCTATATACATATAAATACAACAAATTTGGTGTTCTTACCAATGATAAGAATGATTGTTCTTTCTATGGAAATCACATTGATAAGAAATATCAAACAGAGAAGATTCAGGGAATATTCCAGATTAACAAAGAGGACTTTTCTCATATTTCGGATGATCTTTATTTTACGAATCTCTTGGCAGCTTGCTGTTATAACTCTGAATACTCTGAGATAACTCATGCTAAATTCAGAAAGTGTGTCAGTTATGCAGCCACTCGCTTAAATATAGACATCCAGAAAGAAGGATTCATAAGTAACACGAAAAGATTATTTGGCAAGGCAGGCATTGTACACTTTGACTACTCAACAAGCAAGTGTCAAGCCATACCGCCATCATTTATGCGTGTTCCTTTTTCGGTACATCAAACAACTGGATCTCAGTTACTAATGCTGGGAGGTTGTTATACCCGTTCCTTTATTGCTGACTTGACAGATTTTTGCAATGATCACAATGTCAGCATCTTTTCGATAAATGGTAAACGGCACAGTGATGAAGAAAAGTTGTTACCACCAATTATACTAGTGGGGCACAACTTTTCACCATCCGAGTTTAGTAATGAATACAATCAGCAATGTGATATTTTGGACGATAATGATTTCGCTTTATCACTACTTAATATGGTTCCAACATATAATGAGATATGTTCTCAGTTCCATTTTGAGCATAACGATTCGCATGAATTCCTGCCTCGTCTTGAACCGTCATCCGAACCATTGTTGCCAAGAATAAGATCGATGAGGAGCACAAGTACACAGAGAGTCAGATACATAGAAAAGGCAAATAATGTCTTTGCGGAAATCAAGAATGGAATGACTGCATGGGCATCAGTGTATTGCCATCACGAAATGAGTAGACCTATGGTGATCATGCAAAGAGATTATTCCGTGTATCTACCAACCACATTGTTGCTACCTAATTACATAGAACGAGCTTTGTATCTGATGAACTTAGGATTACCTGAAACACGAAAAGTTTTTGTATGTGGTGATTCTGGTGATACTTATTATTCACTACTCAACCAGTACAAACTTCATAATGAAAACCGATGCAACGTTCTCGCAAAAAAACTGACAGGATCAGAGAACTATGCCACGAACAATCTTGCAAGGAAGGGTGTTCAAACGAAACATAAGATGGAATTCTATATATCAGCTCTGAATGGAGGGAAGTATCGTGAAATGTATATGATACTTCGGGATAATAACTGTACTAATATTTTAGCTGTTGCACATAGACACAGGGTTTACCTGAATTGTCAAGGGACATTCTTTAGAGTTGACGCAAAGAATGTTAACGAGGTAATGACCTTCCTTATACAGGATAGATGGGTGTTCGGAAACGAACGGAAATCCATTGGGTATTCAAAAGGTGGCGGTCTGTCATTCGAATCTGTCTTTAGATTGACAGATGAGACGCTAAAGCTACCAAACTTAACTAATTTCAATAATGAACCTATTCAAATCCTATAATATGAAGAAATTTGAACATTTGTTTTCCCAAGATCCAATAGGAGCTTTCGAAAAAATAGAAGAAGACTATACGCGTTACTTTGAGGTATCATACAAAATAAGTAACACGGAAATTAATAAAGAGCGTATGGATGTTCTTCGTGCAGATAACAACCTCAGCAAAGAGCCTTATCTTGAAGTGCTTCCGGAGTATTCTCCTGCTAGGACTCCGGAACATGGATGACTTGGTCAGCAGATTCTCTGAGCATTTTGGTGGTGAAACTTTCGCAAGGGAATACTTTGAGGAGTTTATTGCTAAAGGCTTGATGCAAGGGCTGATGGACAAGTATATTCCATACGGTCATCAGATAGGAATGCTTGAGAAGGCTTTTGCCGGAATTGACGAAAAGGGTAATCCGTTAAAATATAAGAATACAGTTATCACTTCTGGTACTGGTTCTGGTAAGACGGAATCTTTTATGTTGCCTCTATTAGCAGACATCTATAAGGAATACATTAGCAGTAGCTGGGCGCCTGCAATATCACATGCAAAGTGGTTTGAGGGGGCAATAGAAGGACGTTCTAAAAAGAGGCAATATATTCCAAATCAACGTCTGAATGATCCACGTCCTGCAGCTATAAGGGCGCTTGTTCTGTATCCAATGAATGCGCTGGTTGAAGACCAAATGGCACGACTTCGAGAAGCTCTTGATAGCAATGATGTTCGAGCATTCATGCATAATAAGATGCAGGGCAATCGCATCTACTTCGGAAGTTATAATGGATCAACTATAGCAACCAAAAGTTATGACCTTCTGAATGATCCCGACCATAAGACAGCATTTACAAAGAGAAAACAGGAGGTTGCGGAACAGCTGAATAAGATTCATGAGCATTTTGAGTTTGTCAATAGATATGTTGCAACTAATCCCGACAAGAAAGATGCTCTCTATATAGAACCACGATTAGGTGGAGATTTGACAACCAGCGAGATGATAACTCGTTGGGATATGCAATATTGGGCTCCTGATATCATGATCACTAATACCTCAATGTTGAGTATTATGCTGATGAGAAGGGCAGAAAGTCAAATGTTTGAAGATACGAGACGTTGGTTAGCTGCAGAAGACTTACCTGAAGCTGAACGAGAAGAGGCAAAGAAAAATAGGGTGTTCCATATCATTGTAGATGAGCTTCACTTGTACAGAGGAACTGCTGGTAGCGAAGTCGCTTGTTTGTTGCGCATGCTGTATAATGCCATCGGACTTGAACCTATAGTTGATGATGGTCGTGGTAATAAAGTACCTAACCCTCAGATCAAAATACTCGCATCTTCTGCATCTTTGGGTGATGAGACAGAAACCCAAAAATTCATGGAGGAATTCTTTGGTATTTATAGTACCATAGAAGGAGAGAATGTATTTAATGTACAGGCAGGTTCTAATTATATTGGTAAGAATAAGGATGTTATCATTGATTATACATCATTCTCGGAATTCAATCACGAGAACTTTGTGGCAATCGAACTTGATCCGGAAAATGCAGGTAAGGTAGAAGATGTTCGCAAAGGAAAGATACTGAACTTCTTAAAAGACAAATTCGATTGTGATACGATAGAAGAGTTCTGCAAGAGATATGAAGAGCAGATGTTTAAGGACTTTTATGATTGTCTGCCATCAAATACGGACAATTCAAAAAGACCTATATCACAATCTCAACTAATTGAGTCCTTGTTTGCTGGTAATAAAGAAGCATACCGTGGATTCCTTATATTCCGTGGCTATATAGATACCATCTATAGGAATCATAAGCTACCAAGGTTCCGCTTCCATAAGTTCTTCAAGTATGTAGAGGGATTGTGGGGCGAACTTAACCCTTCTCTTTCGGATGATGTTCCTGCTGTGAAGAACCTTAGCTATAATTCAAAGGAGGTGGGAGCAAGAAAGGTACTGGAATTGCTTCGTTGTGAGAACTGTGGTCAGTTATTTATTGGAGGAAACAGAAAGAGAGAGACAAACGATGGAAGTGTGTCATTGACTCTGAACTTCCCAAATTTGGAGCAGATACCTAACTTTAATCCAACTCCTATGGTTCAGAATAAGACATATCAAGACTATGCAATATTCTGGCCAAAAGATCTGAACACACCGATAAACATACCAGAAGGAAGTGCAAACCAAGGTGGTGGAGATCATGTGGTTGTTATAAGCACTGGAGAATGTGCGTATAGTAATGGTAAAGCTCAATGGGTACCAGGTTATCTTGATTCTCTCACAGGTAAGTTCACTCCAAAGGAGCAATCGCTTGCAGCAAATACGGGTTCATTAAAGGCTAGTATTAAAACTAATGGCATCCAAGGGTTCTTGTACAGAGTTGTTAACAATAATAATGGTGCAGAAATAGATGACAAAAGAGCATCAAAGATTTATGCAGCCCCTTGTACTTGTCCTCATTGCTTACAGGATTACACATTAAGAAAGCATACGAATTCACCTATTCGTAGTTTCCGAACTGGTATTGATCGTAGCAACCAGATACTTAGTAAGGAATTGCTGTACCAGTTAGATGATAATTCTGCTAAGCTTATCGGCTTCTCTGATAGCCGTGAGGATGCAGCAAAACAGGCACTCGGTATTGAGAAAGAACAGTACCGAGATATGGTACGTATGCTCTTCGTGGAGTGTATAGAAGAAATTGGAAAGGAAGTGGATGAGATTGAGCTGTATGTTGAAACGGAAAAACAGAACTGCAATGGTGATTTTTCGAAAATGATAGCAATACCATCCCTTGTACAATCAAAATTCCCCAATTTTGCAAATGCAGTTCAATTAGCAACTGATATTCTATCAAATAAGGATATTTCTTCTTATAAAACAGCAACTATACCTTTGATAAATTTAGTTGGTTATGGTATTGACGGTATATTAGTACGAAAACTCCTCCAACGAGGTATAAATCCCGCAGGTGAGGCTTTCAGGTTTCAATGGTACGAAAAAGATCCAGGGGTAGGACTTTACCACTGGAGTACTGCTTATGATTTTGAAAACTATTCTTTAGTTCAAAATCCTAATTTTAAGGACAAAGAATATGAAAGCCAAATCAAAAAGCAACTTAAGAACGCTGTCTTTGCAAACTCATTTGGTAAATACATGGGAGTTAGTGTGCTTGATGCTGGTATTGGGTATTTGTGTGGTCCACAATCTAAAGACATAGAATCTTCAAATGAATATCAGACATTAAGAAGATTGTTGCCCTCTGATGTAAGCGTTTATGAATTTGTTGATGCATTCATTCGAGTAATGGGTGATAACTATCTCTATCCAAGTGTAGAAGAGGGTAATGCTTACGTAGATTACGAGCACTTAAAGGGTTCTGTAAAACGTCCAATTAAGGTATTCTGTGAAAGAAGAGGTGGTGATGAAAGCAGTTTAGGAGATGCTCTTGTAAGGTATTTAAAGAAATATTGTACAGACATAAATGTACTGTCTCTTGAACTTGAAAAGTTGTCGTTTACGAAGATGACGAACGAGAAGTATATGAAATGTCCGAAATGTGGTCGAGTTCATCCTAATAAGGGCTTTGGGTTCTGTACAAATACAAGCTGCATGGAGAAATTAGATCCATCGGTTACTGTAGATACAGATTCTCTACACGATCATTACATTTCGTTTGACATCTTGAAGGAGAAAAAGGCTCCAAGGCGATTGCATACAGAAGAGTTATCAGGACAGACAGATGACATTCAGGCACGTTTGCGTGAGTTTAAGGATCTCATTCTCATTGATGATAACGATCCGACAAAACTTGGAAAAGAGATGACCATGCCTATTGATATGGTTTGTGTTACAACAACCATGGAAGTAGGTGTGGATATTGGTAGTTTGCAAGCTATCTTCCAAGGCAATATGCCACCTACACGTTACAATTATCAGCAACGTGTAGGTCGTGGTGGTCGTCGAGGACAGGCTTATTCTACAGCATTCACCTTCTGCCGTGGTAGAAGTCACGATGTGTACTATTATGAAAAGGCTACAGATGAAATGGTAGGTGGTATTCCTGCAACACCAACATTATCATTAGCTCCATATAAGGACACTAATGGTGAGGTACGCATGAAGAGAGCGATAATGAAGCGTGTTGTCTTCAAAGAGATTTTACATCAAGCATTCCTTGATCTTCCTTATCAATATGACCTTCAGGATACAGCAGGTGAATTTGGACGTATTGCTGATTGGGGCGACAATCAAATAGTGCTTAAAAACTGGCTTGCATCAAACGAAGATGCAGTGAATTATATTGTACATCGTTATTTTGATCAGTTCAATACTAATAACCAGATTCAAAAGGATATCAAAGAAATCATTGAGTGGATATTAACTAAAATGGTTGGTCAAATTGATTTTGCTGTAAAAAAGACATCTAATCAAGACAAGGGACTTGCTGAATACCTTTCAGAAGCAGGATTCTTACCTATGTATGGTATGCCATCTGATTCAAGGAACTTCTATCATGGGTTTGATAGTGTATTCAAAAGAGTAAAGAGTGTTGACCGTTCAAGTGAGATTGCCATATCGGAGTTTGCACCTGGTTCTGAGAAAACAAAGGACAAGGGCAAATATCGTGTAGAGGGTTTGACTATACCGATGATTGATGAAGCGAATGACAGAGGACAGATCAGTTTCTTTGACCCTAATGGTGATGCCTTGTCTGATAGGTATATCCTCACGTATATTAAAAATATAGGAGAGGATGATAATAATATTAAGGAGATCATTGAGGCTCCAGTTGGCGTACCATCTCATCAGATAAAATTGACCGACAAGCAACGCCTTATTGTGATTCCTCAAGCTTACCGATCACTTCAGATTAAAGGTAATACAGGTACTCCTGTGGAGAATAATGACAAGGGGAGTAGCTTCACTCAAAGCCAGATCTTTGCACGTGATAATAGTTCCTCATCTGCTCCATCAAACAAGAAAACTGTAGGTAACGTAGACATTTCTGTATATGAGATGGGATTAAACGAGGATCCTACGGTTTGGCATGTAAATAGTAATAATAACAGATTCTACACTGGTGCATATTCTGCAAACGGATTGGAAATGCCTTATGGTAAAATGGCAAACTTTATGTTCTTTGATAAATACAATACGAATGGCAGAACAGAGACCTCAAGAAAAGATCAAGACCCGCAAAACACTTTAGATATAGCTTTGGGTTCAAAGAAGATCACTGAAATGATAAAGCTTGAGCTGAAGACTTATCCATCTGTACTTAATCTGTCATTAGAAACTGGTAATCGTTCGGCAATCAGAGCAGCATTCTATTCAGCAGCATTCCTGTTGCAACGAGCTCTTGCAGATAAACTAGATGTACAACCAGACGAAATCGAGATCTGCGAAAAAATAGATGATAAATTTGAATATCCATCTTTGTATCTTAGTGATGCCCTGCCTAATGGTGCAGGTATAGTAAGTTACCTATATCAAGATGGTAAGCTGGAGGAACTGATTAGAAGCATTGTCTCATTCGATTCGTTTGATGCCAACAAGACATCTAAAGAAAAGAGTTTCATGCAATCTATTATCTCAGACGAACATAGATGTAATTGTCTAACTGCTTGCCAGAAGTGTATGTTGACATACTCAAACAGAGGATTCCACCATATTCTTGATTGGAGATTAGGAGTAGGTCTATTGCGTCTGATGTTAGATGAGAATTACGATTTCGGATTTGATGCATCACATCGAGGCGATTTTGATGAGATGGCAGATTTCGGTCATATTGTACATGAGTGTGCAAGAAAGTATAACCTCTCAATTGATGCTAATGGCGATAATTATTGGATAGACGACAATGGCTTGTGTACGGTATTCTATCATCCTCTGTGGAAAAAAGAAGTGGTACTTTCAAACATTCAAGTGCAATACAGAAGTTTGAGAATGTTCAACACATTCAAGGTGTTAAGATCAGACTTAACAGAAGATAAGGATGATAATATCACTACTCGTACTACTCCAGGTGCTAGTCTACTAAATAGGCTAAGAAAGAAAAATAGTCAACTTACCACACCAGTAAATCCTCAACCACCAACGACCTCTGATGAGGTAGAGGACGATGATGATATTATATTATAATGCATAACTGATCCTATTTTGCTGCTTATATGTTAGAATATCCAAGAATCATAGATGTAGAGCGTAAGCAAAGTAAGTGCACCAAGTGTGGCGAGCGTGTGGTGGATATTATCTACGGCACAGGTGACATGACAGAAATAGAGTTTGTCATGGAGTACAGACGTGAGGGTATCATGGGTGGTGACAACATTCCTCTCCCTCCGCCAATCTGGGCTTGTGGTTGTGGTTGCAAGCGTTTCAGTAAGGTGAATCTTGATGGTACGGATACTTCTGTATCTGAGCTCTCTCAAGAAGTGAGATGTGTTTCCAATTAGGAAACATATCTCATTATATATACGTATGCGCGTGAGGACTATTTGCTCAGCGACCGTTTGAACCTATTACCTGGATAATGTTTGGCATGGGCATATCGCATAGCACGGCGGGCCCAATCGAGAAAGTCTTCATCCTTATCTCGCCACGGCATATCGTTTGATGTGCCGCCACCGCCTGACACCTGAGCTACGCCAGTCGCACCATCTATTCCGGCAATGAATACTCTCAGACCAGTGCTTAGCACATCCTGCCAACGGAAATTGTTACGGTCATCAATGAATGTGTCCTCTGCCATCGCATCTGCTTCGGGGATTTCTCGGCATATTTTGACTGCTTCATATAGCACTTGATCAAAAATGGAAGCTTTGAGAATAATCTCGGCATCTCTGTTGATATAGTTTATCATGACATTGTCTTTCTTCATGATTGCGTCTAGCCCTTTCAATTTGGAATTGTAGGTAGATTTGAGACTATCCAATTCTTGATTAACTTGGTCAAGTTTTCCTCGCTTTTCTCTCAAATTGATTCTGATTTCAGTCAGCGTTTGATTGAGAAACTTTATCTGGCGCAGAATATCCTCCTTGTTGGAGTCGGATTCCTGTTGTTGCGCTTCAAGTTCTGCTATCTGTGATTGGATTTCCTCTTGCCGACGAGTAAGATTCTCAATCATGGTGGTAAGTCCTTTCACAGCACGACGCTTAGTTTCAAGTTCCTCTTCGAGAGATTTGTTCTCGCGATGCAGCTCACGGTTGTGCTCTTCGAGTGATTTGTGACGTGCGCCTGTCTCATGGATGTCATCGCCACGTTCCAATCCCCACTTCTCATTGACAGCAGCATACCAATCATGCCATTCTCGCATCTTGTCGCGAGCTGCAACAAGAGAGCCGCCTCCAAACATATCTTTTGCTGACAAGCGTCCATCCTCTAAAATTGGAGTAATGGTAGCATGAATGTGACAGTTCTTCTCGTCGCAATGTGCGATGAAGGAAATGATATTCTTCTCTCCGATACGTTCTGCGAGAGCCTTGTAATTGTCGAGGGCGAACTGCTCTATCTCTGGCATCCGTTTGATGTGAGCATTGTTTCCTCGCTCTTGAAGCACCTGATTTCCGAATGCAAGTTCATTCATGCGTTCATTGCTCCCGCCTATAACAAGAGAAACTGAGAGATGTTGAGTACTCCTAACTATCGGTTCTCTTCCTGTTGCAGCAAGCCTTTCGGCTTTCCATTTGACGATACGTGCATCTACTTTTTCCTTGATGCAGACCGATTGATCTACTGGAGCAATGACACCTCCTTTGCGTACCTCGAAGTTGAGATGCGCACGACTCTTGTCATAATTGCGTTCTGGGTCATCAAGTTTACATTCCCATCGGGACTCATCCCATTTACGCTGATGTTCTGCGCTGAGTGCTGGAGTCATCTTCATTTTGCTGACTTCGAGCATAGCTTTTTTACCTTTACCCATATAGTTATCCTGTATAATGGTTTAACATAAATGTGATTATTCTGCCAGAGCTTGCTCTTTCATTAGGCAGACCTCAACCCCTCGGAGAGCCTAACAGCCAAGTGTGCTTGGTGTATTAGGCTACACCAAAGGGTTATAATGTCTGCAAGCAGACTCGTTACGGCTTACTTCTCCCAAAGTTCAGCCCCGAGGTATCTGTTCAGATACATCTGGTCAATGGCATTAGGCGTTTGACTGATGTAGGTTTGAACGTAACCGATGGCTTTACGTTTCTTCTCTTCGCTGAAGGATTCCCAAATGGAGAGCGATTCGTTGCGATAAGTACCGAGTTTCGGATATACCGCTTCGATTGCATCAAGAGGGAGCGATTCTTCAACGGCTTCTGACGCTTCGGTAGCATCGTCTGCGATTTGCTGCGATTCGCTATCAGTTGCAGTTGCTTTCTTGGCAGCCTTCTTCTTTGCAGCCGACTTCTTGCCCATGGCATTGGTCGTATTGATTTCGCTGCGTTTTGCAGAAGATTCACGTTGCGCCTCAATGTTGGAGCGAAACAGAGTGAAGATTGCTTTGAGCGCACTATTGCTGAACGAAGGAGCAATACCTTTGTTGGCATACTGGGCGATGGCTTTTGCCATCAGTCCCGCGTCTTTATCATCAAGTTCAGCCAACATCACAAGATGATCAATAGGAATATTCAAGTTTTTCATACACTATGCATTTAAGATTTTGGAATACACATTAGCATAGACCTGACTGTTGACAGCATAGGTGCAACTTGCAAGTTCGGGATTTGCATAGAATGTGTGATAGAACGAAACCTGCTGATTGCTACTTGCTGCACAGATTGATTGTACAGGCTTCACAATGCCAGCGAGGATTAGCAATACACCAACACAATGGCAGTATGCGTCAATATCCTTCTTATTGCCAACATTGGCAGCAATACTTCCACCGAATATGCACTGAAGTGTGAAGGCATCACGTACAGTTGCCAAAGGACTCTTGTCGTCAAGATTGAGTTCCTGAATGGTCACAATCTCCGAAGGAGTAAGATACTTGCGTCCAGAAGGAAGTTCGTCATATTTGGTTTTGCTGCGACCGAAATCCATGACAACCTTCATGGGCTCATTCATACTGATTGCATTAATAAAAGGCTTGTTTACCTTAGTTGCCATCTTAACTTTGGTTGGAATGATGGCGAATTCCTTTTTCTTGAACTGTTTCATTTTGAAAGTGTTTTTTGTGGGCTTTCGCCCGGTTTAATACTTTTCTAACTCTTCACATAATTGCCTTTGCTCGTTCGCTTGAGTCGTCCGTCCTGAATGAACTTGTCAATCCACTTGGCGGCAGTGTTGGGATTCTCGTTCATTTCAGAAACGATTCGGTCGTAAACGGATTTGTCGAACTCATCCGGAAGTTTGTGATACAACGCATAGCGACGGGCATTGACACCAGTCTCGATGTCGGGGAGGACATTGCGATTGTTCGTCAGACGCAACTTCAAATAGATGTGTATAGAGTGATAGAGCAAGATTTCACAAATACACAACACAGTATTGAAATCCTCTTCGGAACACTCCAGAATAATCCTTCCGTCTGGAGTTCTGGTTGGCGGTAGGGAACTATCGAATGCACGAATGGCTGTAAACAGCATCATTATGCGAAAGGCAATAAGTCCCAACCGTCGGACGATTCCCTGCATACCATTGTCAACTTCATCACAACACTCATCGTTGAGTCTGGCCAGCCACTCGACAAAGCGATGTTGAAGATGAGTTGGCAATGCGAATACATAAGAACCTTGATTCATAAATATATCGAGCAAGTGTAGAAATTCTTCACCTAAAGTTTTGAATATGGCTTGTTTGGACTTACTAACATCATCGGTAGAGAAGACATCGCGTATTCCTCGACGAAAGGGAATAAAATAGAAGATGAATCGGCTGAGCAGTCCGTTTTCCGCATCGGGTATGAGGTGGCGTATCTGTTCGGGAGTACCAGCCAAGACTACAGAGACTCTCGGATTGTCGATTTCCAAGTATTCTCTATCTTTGCGACGGCTCATACTGATTGTTTCATGATGGAACGCCTTGCGGAGCAAGTCGGAGTAATTGCCATGCTCGGATTTGAGCGTCTGGCTAAGCGTGTCACCCTCGGTCTCAAAGAGTAGCCCTATACCATCGTTGTCATGCAGTATGCTAATCAAAGAGCTTGCGCTGCTATTGGCTGGAATGATAAGAGTCTTCTGTGGTGGAGTAACTGGCTCCATCGCTTCAGGATTTTTGCCTTTGCACTTCTGATACTCGGACAGTTCAAGCTTATATTCAATCATCCTCTGGGCAGTCTGTTCGTGTAGACGTTGATTGATTGGTGCCACAAGTTCACGGCAGAGCGTCAAAGCTCCTTTGCCCATACCGGCTTCGGCCACAACAAACAGATAAAGGTTGGAGTAAACCACACGTTCATCATAGACACCACACACATTGTAGAAGCAGACAGATAGGCAGCCAATAGCTCCAAGCAGTATCACATCGCGGTCTTCAATGGAGATGGCATTGCCGACTACTTTCTGCAAGAAGGGCGGCAAAGCTCCGAAAATCTCCTCGGGGAAGTGAGGCAGTTCGCTTTCTGATTTTACCCATTTTGCCGTTTTACCATTTTGGTAATTTGGTAAAATGGTATTAAAAGAGTGATGGAGTTCGATGCCAGCCTGGGCTGCATAATGGAAGAAGGAGGCGATGGTCACACCCGAGCCTCTGCCATTCAGACAATGAGTAAACTGCTTGTCTGTGTTCGCTGGCTCATAATCAGGATGGAGTCGGCTGACTCTGTGAAAGAAGTCTCGTCCACGTTCTCCCAATCCATCGGCCAAAGCGAAACCAATATTCACCCACATACCATAATCGGGGGCAATGTCAACGCCATTGGCCTCAATCTCCTGAACAACTCTGTCTATATCAGTAGCGAGGTCTGTTGTAGTCTCAGGAGTGTCATGTGTCTGCAAGGCAGGTAGCGAAGCCTCTTGTTTAGAAGGGACATTCTCCCATTCTTGGGCGGAAAATATTTTCTTCGACATATTCCGAGTATTTAGGGTTAATGTATGCCTGTGGGTCGTAGGGCAGGAAGCAGGAACGAGCCACATCGCTTCCCGATTTATCCATAGGAGGTAATCCAGTTGACTCAATGCAGTTGGCTACAGCCTTGAAATAGCGGGAATGTTCCCAGCCTTTCAAGTCGATGGGGATAATCCACTTCACGCCATCGCCAGAGGGACTCGTGAACATCAGTTCCGTATCGAAGTAGTCGTGCTTTAGCAGTTGCTCTTTGAACCTGTCGGGATTTCCGACATGATCAAAATCGAGGCACAACAAACCTGAGTGCTGAATCAGCTCTTTCTCATTTCGCTTGCGAAACAATCCCGAAAAAGTACAGTAGTCAAAGTGCGTTGCCTTGTACTTCTTAGCTTCTGTGGGTGATGTCAATGAGCGGAGTGTGTCGGTCTGCGGCTTGGCATAGTGACCGACAAGATAGCGATAGACATCAACCACCGTGATGGCACGGCATGGCTCGATATTCTGAATGGGGTTTCGGTAAAAGGAGAATCCATGCAGGTCGTCCATACCGCGCCAGAAATCGGTTGCGTAGTCTTGCATCATACTTCTTTCCCTTTCTTTGAAAGAACAAATTCACGGGCTTCACGCATAAGATCTTCCTCGGACTTCTGAGCGCCCTTCTTTAGCCACTCATCTATTTCCGACTGTAGGAACATAAGTCCCTTGGTCATCTTATGATAGGGAATTGTCTTCTTAGATACCCATTCATAGACAGTCTGCTTCTTGGGATGACTGGGGTGATAAGCACAAAGCTCATCGATGTTCATCCATCGAGGTAATTCTCTGGCCTGCTGTTTGTGTCGCAGTGTGTTGACTGTCTCCTGAAGACTGTCAACTTTTTCAATGAGGTAGGTCAATGCTCTTGGCATCTCCTCCAACGATTTTACCTGAAATGTTTCGGTCATATACTTATATTTTTTTGAATTGAATTTTATGCCTTTTTTCGTTGAATGGCAATGCAAAGTAAGTCACTATTTTACGAACAGCCATAAAATTCGAGTTTCAACAGATCGATATTATAATTGCTTAAGATTTGAGTATGATTTTGCAGCAAAAATCATACTATAAACCTCATAGACAGAGCTTTATAACAACAAAACAAAAGGTGATGAAAACATGCAAATAAGGAAGGGTAATGACATAAAAAAGCCCCCGAAAACTCGGAGGCTCAACCCGATAAAGCAGGTAGAAATCAGATAGCAGGAACACTTTCTACGTTATCATTGGTGGGAGTAAGATTCTCAATATGGATGACATCGGCAGCATTACGCTTACTCTTATCAACAATGTGAGCATAAATCTGAGTGGTCTTTACATTCGTATGTCCAAGCATTCCTTTAATGGTATAGATGTCGGTATCACGTTCGAGTTGCAGAGTTGCGAAGGTGTGACGGGCGACGTGCACAATTTAAGCAAAAGCAACGGAAAGT
>ULKS01008820.1_pt1 | contig 31381 bp, 36 predicted proteins | sample 1951211 | NCBI WGS metagenome assembly ULKS01 (sample SAMEA4835506, study PRJEB28245) | human gut metagenome | biome: gut microbiome; material: fecal sample | place: Denmark | collected 2008 | reverse complement strand
GTATTTGGTCTAGAGTAAGAGTTACTAAGGCCTGCCCACCAGTATTACCAATACGTTCGTATTCATAATTTCTTGGATCATACCCTACTACAAATCTACCTCTTAAGTCTGGAACACTTATATAACCAGCTTTAGTAGAAGCAGTATTATACTTATCTCCAATAGCTTTATATAATTCTGGGTATTCTGCTATACTTACTTGACTTCCATCACAAAGTACATAACCTTCAGGAACTCCAGAACCAGACCATAATTGGATAAGACCAATATCCCCCCCAGCAGTGTTCTCTTTTTTACCCTGTCTACAAGTTACAACTACAGTTTTACCTGATTCATCCTGTATGAAAATTACTTGGCCAAGTTTATCATTATGAGTATTATCGTTTAAGCTCATGATAAGAGTAGTACCAGAGCCAGATACATCTCCCGAGTTTTCCCTAGTATAATTTACATTAACTGGATCACCAACTTTCTTTCCATTGATTACCATTTGTTTAGTAGATACAATAGTAACCTCTTTACTTTCTCCTGTAGGCTCAAAGTATAATTCAGTGGGTGAAACTCTGAAAGTGTATTCATAATTGCCTTCTCCTTTCTTGTGGATAAGCTTTACTTCTTTAGTTGACCCATCTACAGCTTCTACTGTTAAGATCTGAACTATATCTTTGTCCGTAGCATTCTTTTCTTCTGGTGTTACCGTTATAACAGTCCTACCTGAACCTTGATTTTTACTTATTGTAAATCCCATTATCTATATTTCCTTATTTCTTTACGAAGTTCTCTTACTATAGTTTCCTTCAGAACCTTCTTACCACCAACTTGTTCGAAAGCTGGTGCCCATAGAGGTCTTGGAGGTAAATTACCACCTCTAGAACCATACTCTAACATGATAGCTACTTGGTTCAATGTTCTTTTACTAGTCCTATCACCCTTTCTGGTTTTCTTAAGGTTAGTAGGTATACCTACGTAAGTTCGATTCTTCTGTTTTACTATTTGTACTGATCTCAAATACTGACCCGTATAATTCAAAAGGGTATGCTCTCCATATCGTTTAATAGTATTAGCAGAGTGAGGATCCCAATGGGTTCCTCTTGGGGGAGTACCTGTTCTTAGGCATTTTTTCACAAGTCTGAGAAGTTGATTGCCGAATTTCTCAGTAGCTCTATCATAAGCATTCCTCATGATAGAAGGAGTTTCTGCAATTAACCTCTCAGCTCTAGCCTGTTCTTTTGGGTCAGTATATATTTGTAAGTCTCCCAAGGGAGTACTTATAGTTATGTTTACTGACTTACTTGCCATCTGGATTTTCCTTCGGTTTATTCAAGCCAAGTGAATCCATCATAAGGTTTATGGCTTGCTGTTGTGATTGTAATACTGATACTACATCTTTCCTGAATGAAGCGAATTCTTCATTGAATTGACTACCATTAGTGGGCTCCTTGTTTTCAAACATAGCAAGGATATTATCGCATTCCTTTATTATGTTCTCGTATTTACCTACATTATTAATAATACCAAGAGCCTGTGACCTTTGCAATGATACTTCGTTTACAATATTACTTCCAATTAGAGTGTAGTACACATTGTTATAAATACCCTCATTCCCATCCGAAGGTAAATATACGGTTACTGTACCAATGGAATCTTGAAGAACAATTTCTATAAGATTAGAAAAGCCATCACCATTTTCATTAGCTCTGGGTTTACTTTCTCCTACCTTTACTACTTTAGCTCGGTCAAAGATTGGGTACATTGATCTTCTGTCTCTTTCTAGAGTAAAGACTAAATCTCCTCTTTGTAATGATTTAAATTTCATTTCTTCCATACTGCATTATTTTTATTGATTAGACTTAATCCCATTTGAACCATACTGGGATTCTGTTTCATAAATTCTACTAGGTTCAAGAAATTATAGTATCCATAGATATCTATCAGTCTTTGTGCTTCATCGGCTACTCTCTTTGCTACTTCTAAATTAGGAGCTGGTAGTTGCATTTGGAGAGTAAAGGTTTGTAGTTTATTATCTTCTTCCATGTTTCTTACTAGATTAAAACGAAAAAAGGGAAATACCCACTACAGGTACCTCCCTTTTCCCTAATCAACTTTAATAGAAATTATGCAGTTTTAAAGTTAATAATTAAATTTATCTATCAATAAATGTACTAGTGTTGTGTTTAGGATTAAATTGTCTAGGTGGGCCAAGAAACATCCCAATGATAGGTATTATTCCCCTCTTCAATCCTAAAATTACCAATTGATAACCATAAACCTCTTACAGAATTATAGGCCCATACATAAACATTATCTCCAATCCCTCTATCCTTAGTAGGACTTTGAAGAGAATTCACAGTTATTTTACCTTCTACTGAGTCCACTATAATACCCTCACGTATTAAGCTCATATCATACATAAAGTCAGAAGTATGAGGCATATTAGCCATATCAAATAATCCCCACGTATCTTGATCATTACCATTTGAAATATTTAAACTTAATTCCAATCTGAAATTATTATTTTTAGCTTCTTGAAGAACTCTGAAAATTACTGTTTTTCCAGATGCCTTCTGTCTATAAGTATCTGCTCCAGTTCTTTCGGTATATCCATTTTCAGTTATATTTGCCATAAACCTGAAGGGGGATTGAGTATCTTGTGTCAGTACCAAGCCGATTAATTTCTCTGTTATCTCCGAATGGACTCCCTCTATATCGTCTGCAGATAAGGGGCTACCATTGTGAGTAGAGATAAGATTCAATACATGTTTATTTACCAATCCATTTGAAGGAGCTGAGAAGGTGAAATCAGGGTAATGCCCATTACCATCTGAGTCAGTAATATAAAACTCATAGACATCTCCTGCTTCTTGAATTATTGTCAGAGTACAAGTTTTACCAGATTCTCCCTGAGTAAAGGTAATAATTCCTGTTCTAGATGAACTACTGTTATTAGTGGCTACCTTATATGTAGCCCCAGCACCTGAACCAGATATAGTAATCCAATCCACATTAGAAGATAAAGCCCAATTAAGGAATTGATTACCATTCTTCCTAGAATATACTCTTACAGGTCTATTGTATGATGAATCTGAACCACTTGGCCAACCAGAATAAGTAAGAGAAGTACTCAAAGAATCCCCCGAGTTTTCTCTAATACCAAACTCATAAGTTGAAGCACTCTGTTGTACAGTTTGTACTAACTCTCTATCTAAGCCATTAGGTTGATTAGCTCTGATTGTAAGAGTTCTGCTTGCAGGCTTTGAATGCTCAGGTATGGTAATAGTTACTTTAAAGTAATAACCACTCACATTAGTAATAGTTTCGGTTACTCCGGATGGCAAAATAAGAGTAGGTTTAATAGCTTCGGTAGAACTTAAAGAACCGTTAACATATCTAGACCTATAACTTTTTATATAAAAAGAAATATTACCTCCTTTACCTTCAACAGTACCAATGGATAAAGTACTAGTTTTATAACCACTATTCTGTTGAGTACTATGTTCAAATACTATACCGCTACTAGGATAAGTTACCTCAGCCGAATTCTGTGTAATGGTTAAATATACAGGAGTTGCCGTATCGTAAGTAAACTTAATCTTAAAAGTTCTAGGTGATGAGTTAGGGTTTGGTGCTACACTAATACTACATCCACTAGAAGTTTTACCAGAGATGGTAATATCAGATGAAGTTCCCTCAACTACTTCAGCTGAAGTATAAGTAGTTCTAATGTTTTCTACATAAGTTCCGTTTATATATTTATCATAATTGGCATTTACTGTCAATCTAAATCCTGAACCAGTTCCAGGTACATTTTTAGTAGTTGGGTCTATAGATAGGTGATCTACATAAGTTACTTGACCTCCTTCCTGAGAAATTGAGATAGTCTGGTCTGTAGCAGTTGGGAAATCGAAAGTAACCGTAAAATTTCTAGCAGAACCACTATTACTTGGGATAGAAATACTATTACCACTAATAGAAGCCGGACTAGAAACTCTTACGGTAGCAGTTTCTGATTCTGTATAACTACTACCTTGACCATTCCAAGTATAAGTTCTACTTGCACTCTTAGCAGTTACATTAGATTGACCTCCACTGTAACTGAAAGAAGTTTTATCTACTCTACAGTTATAACTCCATGAAGAATAAACTTTTCTACCTGCTGCCTGGGTAAATGTTGCCTGTAGGGTTTTACCTGAATACTTCTGAGTCCAAGTTACAGTGATTGATTTACTATTAGTAGATGTATTGTTGGGTACTATTCTACCTTTATTACCGTCGTAATCTGTAGTATACCAAGAACCTTCCGAAGTTTTAGTGACATCATTCGCCAAACTTTGAGAGATAGTAGTATTAACACCGTTTACTTGCTTAACTCGATTAGAAGCATATGAACCAAATGGGTATGTACCTCCAGTAGCTGGAGCATTAAAAGAAGGATTACCATTCGGATTCCACTGGAATGTATAAATCCATTGCTCGGCATTGATATCCTCTAACTTGACACATTCATTGTTACCATAGCTAGCAGCATTACTAATTACAATAACCTTGTCAACATTGGAGTCCTTACCATTATTGAGTGCTAACAACTCAGCCTTGGTAGGGCACTCATTAGAGGTCTTACCAAGGCCGGTCTTATTCAGAATAGCACTCCAAGTTGCTATTTCTGCCATATTACTTATTGTTTAATTGTTTCTTAAAGTCTTCGAATTCTTTTCTCAATAACTTAACTCCTTCGAGAGCCATGACACTGAGCATTTCATATTCTACCACTTTTACTTTTACATATTCCTGACCATCTTCTCCGACGAAAGTTTCGAATCTAGATTGGTTAGGTACTTGAGAAGCAGGTATAGTATTCTCTGATACCAACAGAGGTTCAATTTCCTCTAAGCTCTGAGCAATAGTTCCCACTTGGTATTTACCATTCATCTTGAAGTGAACTGTGGGTATATTGCAGATTTGGTCCAGAGTATGGTTCAAATTCTCTACTTGAGATTTTAATCTACCATCTGATTCCTTCCAGAAACCAGAAGCTGCAGTAGTTTTAGCAAATACTACTTGGTCTGTAGTAGCCAATCCTAATTGAGCTCTAGTTACATTATGAGGATTATCTCTTCTGTTTGCATGGGTACTTAAGTCGGTCTGAGCTTTTGTACCTGCAGCCTTAGCATCTGCAATAGCAGCAGCCTGAGCAGTAGATACTGGCATATCTGCTGGAGCTAAGTTCTGTACATTACCTAAACCTACTTGGGCTTTGGTTACATTGTGAGGGTTACTCTTATTGCCAATATGAGCATCTAAGCTTTCCTTGATTACTTTGTCAGAATCCTGGATTAATTTCTCTAATGCAGTTTTAGCAGCATCAGTATAAGCCTTAGCTTCATTCAGAGCATTGGTAATATCCCCATTTAGACCAGAGTTAAGTTTATTGAACATCTCCCGAGTCAATACTCCAGCTCGATTAGCATTAGCAGCTAAAATTTCTAATGTCTGTGTAGTAGCTTCACCATATACTCCATCAGCTTTAGTAGATTTACTAATCTGTACCCAAACTTTATCCGTATTCTGAACTACTCCTTTACCAGAAATTATAATAGTACCCGGGATAGAATCAAACAGTTTCTTATCTGCTGCAGTTTGTACACCTGCTAAGTCTTTGGTAGCAGCTGGGATAGGTTGATTATAAGTATTTACACTTGCAGTATTACCAAAATCTGAACAATCGAAATTTAATCTAACTTCAGTAGCATTTCTAGTCCAAGCTCTGTCATCCTTAATATGAGAATAAAACTTTAGATTATCATTCAGAGATTTTCTCCAATCAGCTAAAGCTTTACCCTTACCTCCATCATAAGCAGTACCAGTAACTTCTCCAAGTATCAGTGAAGAAGTATTACTATCTACAAACTGAGTACCTGACCAACGGAATTGATAAGAGGGTTCATCCTGGGTAATATTCAAATATATCTTACCTGATTCTCCAGTAATAGGATTAGCATGATCTGGGTCAGAATATAATTTAATGTTGCTCAGCTTTCCAGTTTCACTGATATCATAAGTAGCATAAGCTTCGATAACATCATCAACATAAGAAGGCAATTGACTAGAGGGTACTAATCCATTACCATCCAAAGATGCCAATCCATTAGCCTTACCCTTAGTTGCTACGAAATCATCATGCTTCTTTTCTAAGTTATTGATATTAGTTTGTAACTTATTCTCAAGAGCAGTATCTGCAGCAGCTCTGGCTTCTTCTTCTTCCTGAATCTTTTGCATCTGAACCTGGTCGTATTCAGCACGAGCATCTGCCTCTTCTTTGATAGCTTGAGTAAATTTGGTGTCTAATGCCTGGTCAGCTGCTTTTCTATCTTCGATTTCTTGAGCAAGGGAAGCTTCGGAAGAATTCTTCAAGGCTTCAATGGCATCTTTTCTATCTTGGATTTCCTTAGCAATCTGCTGGGGTAAAGTTTCATCCAACTTAACCTTATCAGCAGCAGACATAGTACCAGCTTTAGTAGTTGAGGCTACTGGTAAATTAAAAGTGGTATTATCATCTTTATATATACCTTCGTTTACAGTTTTTCGGTTTACTGATACTGTAACTTTATTAGCATCTGAAGTTGCTCCTTCTCCAACTACTACAGTCTGAGGAATAGAGTTAAATAACTTTTTATCTGCTGCAGTTTGTACACCGGCTTTCTCAGCAGTAGAAGCGGGGATATCTACAGTGAAATCATTAGATTTCTGTATACCTTCATCGGAGTTATATGTACTTCTACTTATGTTAGTAGTAACCACACTAGCCTTAGGTGTATAACTAGCTCCCGTGATATAATCATTAGGCATAGAATTCCCTCTCTTCTTATCAGCTGCTGACTGAAGACCGGCTTTAGCATCTGTAGAAGCAGGGATAGCAAACTTACGAGGCATAGGTTCTCCATAGAGATTACCTTCTCCTTTTACAGAACTCTTAAAGTTTACCTCAGCAGAAGTACCATTGATAACTAAGTTCGGATCAATTTCCGTAACCATAGTTAAAGGTAAAGCATCAGAAGTAGCTTCTTCTTTTTGGAGACGTTCATCTAAGCCATTAGTGATACCATTGAATTTATTTTCAAGAGCCGTATCTGCAGCTTTTCTATCCTCGATTTCTTTATCGATACGTTTACCCAGTGCATCATCAGCAGCAATTCTTGCAGCCTCTTCAGCATCGATATTATCCTGGAGAACCTTATCAGCAGCCTTTCTCTCTTCGCTCTCAGTCTTAAGGTCCTGAGTATTCTTATCTACTTTAGCTTCAATACGAATATCCTCGGCCTTTCTAGCCTCGATTTCTGTATTCAACAGTTCCTTGATTTCAAGATAACCCGTATTCTGATTACTTTGTAAGCCCTGAATCAATTCCAAATTACGTTGAATATTAGCAGTATTCTTAGCAATTAATTCATCCTGAGCCTGAGCCTTTGTTAATAATTCAGAACGAGTTTCTGTTACGAAAGTTCTCAGTTCACTTACTGTAGCATTAAGAGTAGTACTTAATTCAGTAAACTTCTGAGTAACTTGTTCATCAGCTGCAGTTCTATCGGAGATTTCCTTATCTATAATACCTTTAAGTTCAGTCAGCTTGTTGGTAATTGTAGTAGCAAAGTTAGGATCATCTCCCAATGCTTTTGCAATCTCTTCTAGTGTATCTAATACTCCAGGAGCAGAACCAATAACCTTTTGGATTGCAGCTTCTACTTGTTCGGCATTCTGATAGTTAGAATCGTTTTCCAACTGAGATACCTTAGTAATGTAGTTAGCAAATTCCTGGATATTATCTAACTTAGCTTTTAATAAGTCGGTAAAGTCATTTGAAGAAAGCTCTTTGCCATCTACTTTATCAACCTTTCGGTCATTCAAGTTTTCAACAGCCTGAACTCTATCTGATACTTCCTGAGTAATCTTATTCTCTAACAGAGTGTCTGCCTGAGTACGATTAAGGGTTTCAGTATCAATATTATTCTGAAGCTTGGTATCTTCTTGTAGTCTACTTTGAGCCTCATCATTGATATCTTTAGATATAGCTACCAAATCATCTTTGTGATTTTCCATAGCTGTAGTCAGAGAATCCTTAAGAGCTTGTTCAGCAGCCTTAGCTCTTTCTACTTCGGTTTGAATAGCAGTAGTGTTATTAGTTACTTTCTCCCTGAGCTCATCTAAAGAACCGGTTACTCCACTATTGAGGCTATCTATTCTGGTGCTTAAAGCATCATCACCTGCCTTACGATCTTTAATCTCCTGGTCGATTCGAGCATTGATTTTCTCATCTTCATTTGCCCGGGCAGTAGATTCAGTATTTATCAAGCCAGTGAACTTATTATCTAATAAAGTATCTGCTGAAGTTCTATCAGAGATCTCCTTATCGATATTCTGCTGTAAAACAGTATCACCAGCTTCTCTCTTTGAAACCTCAGTGTTCAAGTCGATATTTACCTTATCTACCTGAGACTTAAGATTAGTATCAGCATTGGCTCTTGCTTCAGCTTCTGCATTAACCATGCCTTTTAATTCAGCATAATCTTCAGCTTCCTTAGTAATCTGGTCATTTAATCTGTCAGTATTACGTTGGATATTTGCCTTGTTAGCATTTACTTCTGTTTGCAAAGCATCTATCTTAGCCTGAAGTTCATTTTTAACGGTATTTACCGCATCCTGAATAGATAAAGCCAATTCTTGTATCTTGGTAGCATTAGCAGTTACTCGAGTATCTAATGCAGCATCAGCAGCCTTACGATCCGTTTCTTCCTTAGTGATAGCAGCTTGTAATGCAGCATCGGCATCTTTTCTATCTTGGATTTCCTTATTCAGACTAGCTTGAATACCGTCAGTGTTACCAGTAATTTTATCTACTTCGTTATCAACGTATTCTTTCAACTTAGCCTCAAGAGCAGTATCAGCTTCCTTACGGTCAGAAACTTCCTTATCTACATTAGCCTGTACCTGGGCATCAGCTTCTGTACGATTAGTAATTTCTTGATTCAACTGTTCGGTAATAGCAGCCAATTTCTTGGTAATTGTAGTTGCAAAGTTTGGGTCATTACCCAAAGCATCTGCAATCTCCTTCAAAGTATCAAGAACCTCTGGAGCTTCCCCAATAATCTTTTCAATAGCTGCCTGAAGATCTGCTTCAGTTTGATAACCAGCATCATTGATAAGCTGAGATACTTTTGTGATATAATTAGCATGTTCTTCAATGCCATCCAATTTAGCCTTAAGAATATCGGTAAAGTCGTTTTTAGTAAGAGAATAGCCTTCTCTTTTATCTACCTTACGATTATCTAAGTCTTTATCGGCAGCAATACGCTCTTGTTTTTCTTGCTCTAGTTTTTCAAGCAATTCGGTTTTATCTGTACCGGCCTGAGTTTTCAAATCCTCAATCTTATGGTCAAGGATTTCATCTTGAGCAATTCGAGTTTCTTTCTCGTTATCAATATTGTTCTGAAGTACAGTATCTGCATTCTGACGGTTCTGAGCTTCTTGAATAATGTTCTGCTGTAAACCATTATCTGCATTCTGACGGTCAGAAGTTTCCTTTACAATCTGTTGGTGTAATACTTCATCCTGAGCAGTACGAGCTGCAGCTTCAGCATTAATCTTGGATTCAAGTTCTTGGTCTGCAGTTTTACGATCACTGATTTCGGTGTTCAGTTTAGATTCTAATGCTACATCTGCATTTGCTCTTTCTGAAGCCTCGGTTAGAATCTTATTATTTAAGTCGGCAATATCCCTAGTATGGTCTAACTGTACTTGATGAACAGCCTCGGTCAGTTTCTCATCAGCAGCTCTACGTTCAGCAGCTTCCTTATCTACCAATTCCTTAGCATATTCTTTAGCTTCAGTTAAGTTATTGTCAGTTTCTACTTCCAAATCACCAACCCGGTCTTCTATCTTTTGAATACGAGCATTGATTGCTTCTATCATCTTAGTAATATCTTGTACTACTTTAAGGATAGTTGCATTCAACGTATTAACCGAGTTAACCAAGTTATCGTTCACAATCTTAATCTGAGAAGCTAATTCGTTTTCACGGTTCTTAGCTCTAGTTACCTCAGCTTCTAATTGAGTACGTAATTCAGTTAATCGGTTAGTGATATTGGTAGCAAAGTTTGGGTCATTGTTTAATGCTTCAGCCAATTCCTTTAATGTATCCAAAGCATCATCAGCACCATCTACTAAGTCATGTATATATTTCTCAACTTGTTCTTGAGTCTGATATTTCAAATCGTTTTCTAGTTGAGAAACTTTAGTAACGTAGTTAGCATGTTCCTCAATTCCATTCAGTTTTTCTAGCAATTCATCAGAGAAGTTATTTTCTGACAAATCCCAACCTTCTTTCTTATCTACCTTGTTTGCAATTGATAAGAAGAATGCCCAGAACTCTTTAAGAGTTCCAACAAAACCATGAGCCAAAGAGTCATCATAATAACCCTGTAATAGCCGTTGGTCAATCTCTTCGCAAGTGTAGTATTTACTAACGTACATATGTATATATTTTAAGGTGTTACTTTATTCTTTCCCAATAACAGTTCTGAGTTATTACCACGGAAGTACTCTTTTTCTTTACCAGCAAAAGCATTTGGGATATCATCTGGATTATCTGGGTCAACATCTCCTCCATCCTCTATATCCCCAACTACTACGGCATAATCAGGTAATTTCCTAACTCTGAACTTAATAACTTGGCCAAAGCCGATATGAGGTATATCTTTATCCCATACCTCTCCAAAGTAATCTTGGTAATTTGATACGAACTTCATACCAGTCATAGATTGCATGGTAGTAGCCGAATTACCAGTACCAGGCATTTCTATGTGAACTCCAGAAGGTCCATTCAAGATTATAAGATTACTGTCCCACCAATCTCCTTCTACATTGTTAAGCTTGGTGAAACGTAACATTAACATTTTCATATCTTTATGGATTTTGTTCTACGAATTTGATTTTAGTATCTCTATCCCTTTTGAGGATTACCAAGAATACCAAAGCTTCATCTTTAGCCTGAGATACTTGAGTATCTCCAGAAGGTTTATATACTATCCCATTGATAACAAATCTATCCTCAGACCAGTTAAAGTTCCAATAACCTTCCTGATTGAGATATCCGATTTGTTCTATGTAATTCTTTGAAATAAGTATAGAAAGGTTCTCATCATCTAATTCTCCAGAAACAGTAGCCTTATTAATAGGCCAATTCCTAAAAGCATTGTAGTAGCATAAAGCTTCTATGGGAATATTATAATATCTTGGGCTATCATCCTCAGCGTGGTCTAGATATTGATTAACATGTTTAGCCCAAGTAATTGTTTGTCTTCCAGCATCCCAGTCTAAGAAATCAGTGATAATCTTTTTATACCTATTCCAAGAATGGTTCTTAACCATTCTCCAAGGTTCTTTTGTCATGACTTCTTATCTATTATGGTTAACGAAGATTTACTTGCTTTATTGAGAGGAGCTGTTGGATTAGGTCCTCCCAAGGGAGTTGGTTTTCGATGATTTACTACTCTTGGTACTACTAACCGTTCGATTTGATCACAGAATGGTAAGTATATCTCTAACCTAGATGCCAGCATACATAGATTCTTTCTTAGTTCATCCATATACCCTCCAGGTTGAATCATCTTTGAATAAGTACTCCATAAGCTAGATATACTTTCGGATATCTTATCATAATACTGTACCTCGGTAGGACCTGTAGTAATTTGCTTTATCCTATCTCCTCTAGCATGTTCTCCAGGTGAATCACCATCTTGGTCTGGTCCATGAGATTCAGTGGAGATAATTTCTCTAAAACTGTTTCCTGCAACCAACAGTATATTTTGTATTTGTATATTGAGATAATCCCATACAGCCAATTCCATAATTAATTGGTTTTCTAGTCCCTCATACCATAATTCATCATTATATTTATCTGGTGGTATAACATGGTTTACTAGTGGGAAGATATATAATTGCCATTTAGTGATGTATGCAGTTTTATCTTCTATGGTCATACTCTCATTTAATTCCTTGGGAATATACCTATCTATCAAATTATAAATGGTATCCTGAAGAGTAGTATGCCCATAATTACATACAACTACGGTTCGAGTACAAGTCAAATCTAATCCATCAGAATTAGTGACATGTAAGGTTACATCATAAAATCCAGACTTCTCATAAGAGTAAGATTGATGTCTTCCACCATTGAAAACCTCTCCCTTATCATCGCCAAAGTCCCAGTCAAAAATGGATTTGGCCGGGACTTTGGTTAATACTCTAAATGAAACTTCCAGACCTGATGTTACATATGTGAAGTCTAGATTCTTTTTCATTTATATTCGGATTTGTTTATTCTTTGTTTTCTTCGAAATCTTCAAGTAAAACTTCAAGGATATCTTTTACGGTATCTTTCGGATCAGCTTCGATTTCATGTTTCTTAGCAATCAGCTTAGCTTCTTCAAGTGAATAAGCTTTGGCAATCTTACTGATTTCCATACCCTTTGCAAACTGAGCAGCTAGCTTCTTGTCAAGCTTTTCGATATCCTCAGCAGTATACTTGGCAGTTTTGTTCTTATCCGGAACTAAAACCAAGTGGCCAGAAACTAAAGCTTTCTGAATACGTTTTGTTCTGTACTGACGGGCAGTAAGTTCTCTCTCTTCGCCTTTTGCAATTGAAATACCTGTTACCTGGTCGTTAAAACTGTAGGCATTAGTTCCAACTGTTACAATATAAGTAGTAGCCATAATCTTTTATTTTAGGTTATAATATAAAACCCCGAACAGAATGGATTGAAACTGTTCGGGGAGAAATTAGACAAAAATACAATGAAGAAATCCCGGATATTATTCTAAGTTAACCAATAGGTATGGGTCAATGTTCATGAAGCTCGGGAATCCAGCTTCAGAGAATTTCTTGTTAGCTGCCAACAGAAGAACAGCATCCTGGTACATCTTAGAGAAACCTGTAGTCAGAGAAGCATATACAGCTTCAGTCTGATTAGATACGATTCTTTCTGATTCAAGCATCAACTGTTTAGCAGTAAGCTTAATCAAGGCAGCACTGGTATCTACCATCAACAACTGCTGATCGGGAGTTCCCGGGTGAATATAGAAGTCAGCCTTGTTGGGAACCGGAGACTTGATATTCAATGTAGCTTTTGTAGTTCCTGAGTGACGTTCTTTAAATTCAGGCAAGTTCAACATCTCGATAGCCTGGTCTTCACCACCAATCATAGTAGTAAAGTTACGGCCCATACGAGCAGCACGAACCCAGATATGCAACAAGTCTTTATAAGTAATACCGTTGGTTGTTTCATATACACCAATAACCGGAGCAGATTCAGAACCATCAGCTTTGTTACCGTTCATCAAAACATCCATTGCCAAAGTATCCATAGCATAACCCAACTGAATACCAAAGTCACGGAGATAGATTCCCAATACATCGATTGAAACGTAGTTTTTAACTTCGTCAGTAAGTTTAAATCCTTTACCGATTTTGAACAGAGAAACTGATTTCTGTCCGAAGCTTACATCTCCCAAAGGAATTGTTTCTGCTTCATTTACCTTAGCGGGAGCAGCATCCGACATATTTACCATCGGCATAGTTACCTGCAAACCATTAATTGATTGGTCTGAAGCAATGATGTTCGGGTAGAAAGGTGCCTGACGCATACCAGTTGTAATAGCAGCACGGATGATTTCCGGTACAATCCAACGGATATTCTGTTGCGGCATAGTGAAGATGTTCTGCATTGTATCAATCTTCGGATTAATGCCCAACTTTTCAAAGAAGGCATCCTGTGATACACCATATTTACCCTGTACCAGTTCTTCCAGAGTAACTTCAATAGGCAATGTGTTGTTGGAACCCTGACGGTATGCTTCCAAACTTCTTACCATTTCCGGAAGTTCCTTTCTAAGGTCTTCCATTTTCAATTGTGCAAATTCTGTATTCATTGTTCTTTTAATGTTCAGTTAATGATTAGCGTACCAATACTTGAATAATATCATTAGCTTCATCAGCCGGTACGATGCTAATGAATTTTGTTTCATCGGTTGAAGTTTCAGCAGTGATGAAACGGTCAATCAACAGAGTATCTGTGGGTTTTACATAACCACATTCCATAGCCTCTTTAGCTACCCAGTTTACAACCATGAAAGCTTCTACAGCTACAGTTACTTCTACGGGGAAATTTCTTTGAGCCTGATAAGCAGGGTTAATGTTGTCAGTTACAGCTATACCCAGATAAACCTGGCTGCCATCTCCACCCGGGATATAAGGTTCGATATTACCATCGGTATCCAAAGCTACCGGCATACCCTGATGAATAATTTTGTTTTCTTTTACACAGAAAGCCTGATGCAACTTGTTAGATTCGCTCTTATAGATCACCGCTCTGGGAGTTTTTTCACCAAACAGAGTCATCGGTTGATCCTGATTTACCAGCTTAGTAGTAGGATGTGTATTCATATTCTTCTTATTTTAGAGATTATTTTAATTTGTTTGAATAGATACCTTTCAGAATCTCTTCAGTACTCTTTTCGGAATTCTGAGCAGTAGCTTTGTTATCAGATTTATCTTCTGGCTCAGCTGCAGAAGAAGCACGGCTTACATCATGAGAACCGCATTTAGCACAGGTCATTGGGAATTTTTCTTCCAATCGAGCTTGGTAATCTTTAGTAAGAGAGATCAAAGTTACCATGCCGGTAGTTTCGGCATTCAACATTGTAACGATAGTTTCATCAGCTTTGTCACCCATAAGTTTTTTATAGGTTGCAACAGCATTTTCACGGAGAGATGCAATGTGGTTTTTACCTACCTGAGCCATTTCTTTCAGATTTGCAACTTCTGCATTCAGATTAGTAACCTGTTCTGTAAGAGAAGTTTTTTCTGTAGTTAAGTTATCCACAGTAGTCTGAAGAGTGTTACGAGAATTAACCAATTCCTGAATGGCTGCAAATGCAGTTTCCTCGTTCATCTCTGTACCTTCGGCAAGAGTAAGGCAATCTTTACCAAAGATTCTTTCTAAAAATTTTTGTAGTTCATTCATATCTTTATTATTAGGATTTTGATTTCCTTGATTATCATCATAAGATTGGGAAGTATCGTTATTTTCACTGAACAAAGCTAGATCAGTTTTCGTATCATAGAAGAAATACTGTTTAGACTTATCATCTCTATATTCTTCGTATGAAGCCCAAGTTCTCTTGGCAAAATTGGGATTAATGATTTTACCATCATCCCCAATCTTCTGAGCAAAAGCATCAGCTCCATGAGATACCAAAGAGGTTTCTAAGTATCTTACTACTTCAGTAACTATTCTTCGTACCATAACTCCCTTAGAATCATAGGTACCCAGTTTCTGGTAGAATTCGTTATCTTCCATATTTGGGTGAGACTTATCCCACTTAAACTGTACTGTTACTGAGTTAGAATGGATAGATGGAGGATCCATAAGAATGCCTCTAGCAATTCTCGGATTTGCTTTACCATCAATCTTTAATATACCATTAATACCTGCAGGAATAACAAAAGAACCATCCTTGTATTTATCTTGCCAGATAACTTGTGATACAGCTCCAATAGCATTACCAATATTAGTCTCATGGTCACAGTTTACTGTTTGTCCTAAGAGCATTCTCATAGAAGCTTTTAATACTCCATTTTGACTAAAATCGGTAGGATTCCAGTTCTTAGACACAATAGTTGCAGATAATAATCTGAACATTGGTTCAATAAACTCCTCATCTTTAGGAGTAAGTTCTTCTGGCTTCAAGTCAGGATAATAGGTATTATAATCTATTTCTCCTCCCCAAAAACCAAATTGACTGACTGACTCCTTAGAAGTTTGAGCCCATTTATAAAAATTCTCCGAGAAGGTTTGTGGTTCTATGGATGTTGGGATATACCCAGCCATTATAGTATGACCACTACCTATCACTAAAGAATCCAAATGTTCTCTGTTCTTTTTAGTAATCGGTTTACTCATCTTGATTTAGTATTTTGATCTCCTCGTGAAGGAGCCGGGTTATTTTTATCTCTTGATCTACGAGCGGATTGATTCTTATCGTCCTGTCTCTGTTTCTTCTTAGTACCCTCTTGTGGGTCTGAATTACCTCCCTTAGCAAATTGGTCTTCTAATGAAACTCTTGGTTCTTCTTCTGAAGGAGAATCATAACCCATTTCCCAAGCATATTGATATTGAGAAATGATACCTGCCTTGTAAAGTAAGTCAAGGTTCTGAATCTTATACTGTCTACCCTGTTGGATTTTAACCTCATCAGAGATAGTGGATGATCCCCAAGTAATGGATATTCCCTTACAATCAAAGCCAGCCAGACGTAGTTCTAGTTCATAAATAAACTTAAGAACATAAGAAACTATCATTTGGATATTCTTTAACTGACTTATAAGCTTAGAAAGCATAATACCAGTTGCTCCTTCCCCAATGGAAGCTTGTACTCCAATTAAGTTGCCATTTACTCCCAAACCATTAGCAACTGATTGCTGGTTCATATTCCAGGGTTTATCAATATTGCTCATCTCTTTTGAAGTAGAGTTAAGTTTAAACTGGTGGTCATCAATGTAACCAGTTACTACTCCATCCTTCATACCTTCCCTTACATTCTGTTTCAAACGTATTAGCTCCCTATTTAATCTTCTAGTGTAAGCTTCTACATTTTCATTAGGTTTCTGTTGTGGTTTTTCCATCAAAGCCTCTAGAAAACCAACCATACCACAGATTTCCATGATATGTTTAAAATTGGTTTTCATATCATGCTGACCCTTTAATGAGTCCAATGATGCCATAAAAGGAGGTATTCCATAAGGTTCATCGGTATCATTATACATACCAACATAACAGTAGGTCTCTGTATTAAGTTTGATATAATCTTGCTTATTCGAGCCATTCCAAAGAGTGTTCCTCTGATATGGACTGTATACACCATTATTCTCTCTTTTGAATACTATCCTATCTGGTTTGAGGAATAATACAGTAGCTAAACCCTCAAGCTTTTCATTTGGTACGGCTTCTACTGAGATAGCTCCACTAATCATCAATTGGACTATCATTTTGTTTACCAAGCCATCCATACCAGCAGTATAGTTAGACCATTTAGAGGATACCTTAGAAAGATGATCTCTCATCTTATCAGCCTCTTTATCGGTATTATTAGGGAAGGTTATGTTGTGACCAGTATTAGCAAGCTTAAACATATCCTGTAAAGCTATGTTAACATCTGGATTCACTTTATATAAATCCCTTAAAAGCTGAATCACTTCAACACGAAAAGAAGGCGTAACCATCTGAGTTAAGCCTTTCAATGTATGAATGAAGTTACCTGGGTCATCATCCGGTTCCGATACTCTACCGGGTGAAATAGGTACCTCCTCTTTTTTACTTGGAGGATTAGCCTTGTTTTCTTGTATTGGAGATCGATTCCTTCTATCGAATCCAAAAAACTTAAGAATTTTCATTTCGGTTGTATTATTACATTAGTTTTTCCTTTTCGTATGTGATTACATATTGCTTTACCAAATATATCATCATCAGAATAAACATCTCCTTCCAAATCCACATCTACAGCAGAAGTATTATTTCGGTGTTTACCCATGGCTACGGGTCTACCCAAACCATCATATATAAAGGTAGGAGCTTCTTGAACAAAGAAAGGATCCTTCACAATAATATTCTCTTCTCGAATATCTTGTTCTAGACCCTCTATAATTACTGAACGATTCTTTTGGGTAGTTAACCAACCAGGAGATTTATCAACCTCAGGTCTAGACTTACCTTTCTTTTTCAGAAGCTTTTGATAGTAATATAGGTTAGGGTATCCTTCTGATTGAAGAGCAGAAGTTACTGCTAACCCAACGTCGTTAGATTCTGGAGCTACAACAGCAAAATTAAATAATTGCCCAGTATCTCCCAGTAACCTAGCATATTTATCTACTGCCATTCTTCCCTTATACACAACTTGTTCTTCTCCCAGCTTGTCCATACAAGTGAAAGAAGAATAGTCTGAGCCTCTACCTGTTGCAACGTCTGCACCGATAAAGTACTGTTTATTTGGATCTGGTTCGTTGAATTGTCTATACTGACGATTGAAACGATATTTTAAAACTGGATAATCACTTAAGCAATCTTCGATAGCCTTGATATCTGCCATATCAAATACTGTATTACCTGAAGAAAGAAAGTCTCCATCGATTTCTTGAGCAGTTCTTTTTGGACCCAATGCAGAAGCCATCTGGTCATACCAAGATTGATCCCGTTCTGGGTGCATCTGCCAATATAATCGAATAGCATTGAAAGGATTACCTCCAGCTATAGCATCTACCCATGTTGAATGGTAAAAATTACCCATACCGTATGGAGTAGAATTGATGATGGCTGAACCTCCGGTGGAAAGCGTAGGGAAGGCAGCTGCCCAAATAGCTGAAGCCCACCGAACGATTGCAGCCTCATCAATTACCAGGAGAGAAAGAGATTCTGAACGACCGGCTTCGGAAGATGTTGGGATGGATTCTATGAATGAACCATTATCGAATTCAATCATAGAGGCAGAACCAAATTCCCCAGTTCTTCCGTTAATGATCGGGGTTTGCATATACCATGGAAGATTCTTATACATGAACTTAATCTTCTTAAGTACCTTCTTAGCCGTTGTATCCTTAATAGAGATAATGTTTATCTTCTTATTAGGATGATAGGATGCCAGCCATAAGCAGTACATAGATATAAGTTCTGTAATACCCGCTTGCCTGAACTTTAACAAGATATTGAATCTCTGGAGTATAAATTGGTATAGTACGGCTTTTTGATACGGATATAATTCAAATCGAACCTTTCCTCTCACTGGATGTATCACATAACAAAAAAGACTGAAAAAGAAAACATCCGTTGTAACCCTAGATAGATTAGATAATTCTTCTCTTGTAAGGTTAGTGGGTGTTTCCTGTATCTTCTTTGCCATAAAATCTAAAATTTATAAGTTACTACCAGTTCTAAATCAGTTTTGATACCTGAGAAATATCTTGGGTAATAAAAACTGTTTATCCCCAGTTTGTAATTAAATCTCTTAGTCTCGATTGAAATTCCTGTTCCCAAATCCCATAGATTGTTAAAGGGTCGGTACTTACCATAAACATAAGGAACTAATCTTATTCTAGATTTAATTTCTTGTGTGGTAAGTTTTCCATTATACCAAGAATACTTGTAATTATTAGTGTCGATATTGAATAATCTACTAGAATAAATTCCTGAATTTTGATTAAGGAAACTCAATGTAAGTTGATTCTTATCGATTACTAATTGAACAAGAGAATCCTTCTCTGATATCTCTGCTGAATCGGTACTGCATAAACCCTGGCTAACCGAAGAATGCGGAGAATTGTAGAGAAGGATTCTACTTGGGTTAAGTAAATTATCGTAGGAAATTGGCAGGAAATCTTTCCTCAAATAAATTGTATCAGTATGTTGAATGATCTCTTTATCAGGTAACATACTGAGTTGTTGATTCAGTTTGTAATTCCTGAAGCAAAGGTAAATAGTAAATCCTAGTAAAAGGACTATCATGGCAACTTTAAGCTTCTTCATCTTTTGATCTGAGATAGGCATCTTTTGTTTTGTATCTATCGATTATTACTCCCAAAATTACTTTGAAATTATTACTGAAGTCAGTAGTCGGAATTCTAAATCGAATATCGATTCCTTTTGAATCTTGAGTAATACTCATTCTGATTTTTCCCTTGTGACTCTTTACAACTCGATTATAAAGAGTTGCTAAGAGATTAAACATACTCTTCAGATTTTTTGGTAATATCTCTGTTCTGTATAAAGTTTCTTTGTTCATTGTTACTTGAGTTTTTCGGTTTCAATTCATAATAGTCAACTCACTCTATATCAGGTGCTTGGCATTCATTTGCCAAGTCTGGCATAAGCCAACTAATTCAAATTCAATCAGTTACGAAACTGGCTTTGTTTTTCCCTTAACAATCCCTTTTCCTGATTGATTCTTATATCAGTATTCCTTATTCCAATATTCCTTATTCCAATACCCTTTAAAAGCCTATTAGATTTATATAGGGGGGATTCACTTGAAATTAAGGCATTTCTTAAACCATAATCCTACTTCATATACTGACCCTTTGCTCAAGGTATACCTAGCTTTATTTAACCAGTAATGATAAGTCTTAGGATCCCAAGTTGCAAATCCCCGAATAAATACTCGGTAATTTTCGGGGAATCCCATAATTGCCTTGAAATCATAAATACCCAAAGGATACCCATCAGGTCTAAATTGCCTATCTGAGGGTCTGAGTGTTAAAGGTGGTTTATCATCTTCCAATCGATATACTCCCGGGAGAGTACTCATCTTAGCAGTTTTGATTGGCCATTTCTTTTCATCTTTGAAATCATGAGTCCAAAGTTGTCTTACTTGTCTGACTGTAAGATTTTTCTTTTCAGGTAATTTCCGATAATCATACATGGCTAAAACTTTATCAGAGAATGGAATTAAAGCTTCCTGTGGGGCTTGTACTAGTAAATCTCTAGTAAGTTTTGGAGTATTTACTTGGAATACTTCATTAAAAGAATCCAAATACTCTTTTCCCTTGTCTAAATGAACTCCAATGATTACTAATCTTTTTCTTGATACTTGGGAGTTTCCGAAGTCAGAAACGCTTCTTTCGTGAAAAATAAGTTTATAGTTCTTAAAGAAGTCCATTAACATTTCTTTAGAAATGAGAGATAGTAGTCTTGGTAGGTTTTCTATAAGAAAGAGAGCAGGTTCGTAATATTGAATTGACTGAAATACTAGTTGTATACTTTTATTACTTTTAGGGTCACCAAGAGTCTTTGATTTAGATAACCTCATAACTGAGCAACTACCACAATCTGGGCTAGATAATATAATATCTGGATGCCAATCTTTGGGTAATTCATAGCCTTTTAAGAAAGGTATACCCTTGAAATTAGCTTTCCATTGCTCTTCTTTAGCTGTATGAAATACTCCTCTGGGTTCAATATTCCCAATAAGTTTATCTTTAAAAGGGAATAGGAGGGCTCCTTGCCCTCCACATACTCCCAGTACTCTTAAGTCTTCTTTCATTTCTTATAACTTCTCAATTTTATGTATTTGAACCAAGCATAATGCTTTCTAGTTGAAAGATAATCCAGATTTGAATCATTATTATGAGCTTCTTCTTCAAAGCTTACATCATGATACCTTTCATTTTGCTTGTTCCATTTAGCAAAACAAAGAATGATTAAGTACTCGATTCCATACCAAAGGTAGAAAAATATCCATAACATCTCTGCCATTTGCTTTGAATGAATGTGTTCATGGTGTTATAATCCACCTCAGTAAAGTAAATTTAGCTCCTTTCCTTACGAATACCAAACCCAATAAATTGATGGCTTTATATCCTTTGAAAGGTATAATATTGTTATAAATTACTTTCATAGCTTATCCTTGAAGTTTTCATATGTATTTCTTAGCTTTTGGTCGTAGTTATTCTCTTTGTAGGCAGGACCATTATATCCTTTTGCAAAGGCATCCCAGTCTTTTGCCTTCAAATGTTTCACCAAACCAGAGTTATAGAGGAAATGGTACATCATTTCTAGCTGCATTTCATGAGATTCAGACATCTTTTGGATCATTTCATCTACTGATTGACATCCACAAAGCTGATAATTGAAGCCCATAATCTGTCCCAATCCCCAAGAAGTAGCTAAATTAGCACAGTTTTCATCAATTTTACGAGCTGCTTCGAGTCTTTTCCACTCTCCTTCACCTCCCAAGTAGAATTCTTTGGTCCATTTTTGATAAACTAAGGATGGATTTCTCTTGGCTAGGTCATATAAATAGGTTCTTTTACCTTCTCCATCGAGTTTTATCTTCAAATATTTCCACATTACATGACCCTCGAAGAGAATCTGAGGTCTACCAGAGGGTAAAAATCCGTCTCGATTACCACATTCTACTACAGTTACTGTCTTTAACAGAGCTGGTTCAAGGTTTAATTTGTTTGCAACCTTGGCAATTAATTCGTTAGTAAGTTTATCCATAATATAAATTCTTAGAGTTTACATTAAAGAGGATAAAGTATTGCTTGTAGCCTTTCTTAGGTAGGTATATCGAGTTCTATTTATCAATGAATAAATAATTTAATTATGGTTATGGAAAAGAAACAACAGATTATGGTTGAATGGTTTAGGAAAACCTTAGATGAATCGAAGAAACCCTGGAATACCCAGGTATATTTGATAACTGATAAGTATCATGTTTACATTGCCAACAAGGATATCAGATTAATAGGAAGTAATTTCGGTAAGGCAATCGATAGACCCTTGAAATATTTCTTATTTACTGACGGTAAGATACAGTATTTCAACAGTATAGAATTTCTTGGCTATTTGCCTTTCGAATTAAGAGACGAATACCCAGTCAATTGCAAACCTCTAAATCCTTGGGAATACGACTACTACCGTCAGCATGGGATAACCTCAGAAGATTTGCAGAATTTATTCAATAATGATTGATATTTAAAAATAAAATAGTATATTTGTATAACGAAATAAATACATTATTTATATGAAAAAAGAAGCAATAAAACTCAAAGAGGGTAACTCGGTAATTTACCAAGACAAAACCCTAATGGAAAAGTCAAACGTAGTATCTATCGATAAAAAGAATGGTACTGCAATATTATCTAATAAGGTAATAATTACTAGAACAACAAATCTAGAGGGTCAATTTACTCGATTAGATGGGAAAGGTAATGCAATAATCCTACCTTGTACTACAGAGAATGAACAGAAGTACAATGCCTTTGTTGCATATCATCAATCCAAGAAATCCTTAGAGGCAATCAAAAAATGGTTGGATGATAACGGGAAACACAAGGATGATGAAACCCTTGAGAAAGTGATAACATTAGATAAGAAACTTAAAAAACTAATCGAAAAACTTAATGAATAGTACTTGGATAATATTAGGCATAATCTATGGGATATGCCTAATCCCATCTATATTTCTAACCAAGATGTTATGTCAAGAAATCAGGATGATAAGACCTCATCTATTATTCCTTACAATCTGGTTAGTATTACCTTTATTTCCTATTTACCTAATATTCTTTAAAAAGAAAAACAATGGCTAGAATTAAAGATTATGACGAAGATTTATCTGCTCCTAAACTTCTAAGGGAAAGGGCAAGAGATAGCAAGGGTAGGTTCATTAAAAAGGACCTACCACCCTACCTAGGATCTGAGCAAGTATTAAAACCTAAGAACTACTATCACTTCGATAGTCACGGTAATTATAAGGGTAGCTCAATGAATTTTGATGCTCTAGTATGCCTTGGCTTTACTTGGTTTAAATTACTGGGAGTAGCATTAATGATATTGCTATGGCCCATAGTATTTATATATGCCCTCCATGATGGGATAGAAGGATACCCATTTAAGAAGTATGCAATCCCTTATATCTTTATCCTAGTGACTTGGTTTATAATATTCTTATATGGATTAGTATCATGAGCAATATCGATGAAAAGGCAAAGAATAACTTCACCATAGAAATGAGGATATTCGAAAACTATGAGAAAGTGAAGTATTAGATAATCAAGGTAATTGATTTCCTAAGACATGCAGAAACTAACCTAGGGATGTGTAGGATATTCGATAATCAGAACCATGAATTCTGGCATAGTGTAATTAAACCCTGGTTCCAACCTGAAAGGTTTGGTATTACCCATCTCTGGTTTCCTGAAAGATTTAGTTATATTGGTTATGGAGAGTATCATATCATAAGAGGTAATCGATGGATAAAGACTCCCATAGATAAGATTGATAAAGAGGATCGGATATTTGGGTATTGGTTTCCTTACTATAAGAAATATATCCCACATAGGATTAAGGTTTTGAAATTGGCTTTAAAGGATTTGGAAAGGATTAAGGAAGAGTATGGTAAGGATTGATATATTAAGAGAAGATAGTGAAAAGAGAATCCTAAGATGTTCTGAAGGTAAGAGTATTTGGTATCAGATTTGGATTACCCAGTTGGATATGAATTGTATTGAGAGATACTTTGATGGGTATGGTGAAGTTAAGAGATGGTGGATAAGGGATCTTCAGATTTGGTATGTTTTCTTTTATGAGAAGAAGGGTTATAAGACTCGGGGAGTTCTTGGTAGGGATAGGACTAAGGATTTATTAAAGAGTATTTTGTAGTAGGGTTGCCAGGGATATTTGGTCTCTGGCTTCTTTGTGTGTTGTGTCTTGGTATGCCCTTAACGTGGGTAGAAATTTTTGTGTGTGTTCAAGGCTTTTCTAGGCAATGCTCTTAATACGAGGAGGTAAAAAGTTGTGGTAGTAAATTCGTGGTTTGTGTTCAAGGTACCCCTTAATACGAAGGCCTAAAAATACCAGGTAGTAAATGCGGGGTACGGTACCCCTTATTTAGAATGAAGCAAAAAAAAAGTAAGGGACAAACATACCCTTACTTTCTAAAAAATTTTATTTTCTTTTATTTTTTTGCTTATCCCACGCATAAGCAAGAAAAATTAGTATAATGAAAATAAAAATCCAACATAAAATTTCTAAAACAAAATTTATATCCATAATAGATTTATTTTATAGAGAGCTATTTTAAAATAGCTCTCTAATTAAACCATTTATTTTTTGACAATCTGTAAAGCTTTTTTCAAAATTTCTTTGTTTGTTTCTTTCATATTTTCAGAACAAACAGAAGATAATGAAAAATCGTTTACTTTGTAGACTTGTTTATAAAAATCTAAAAACGCTTTTTTTAGCTTCTCTAAACGTGTTTTATCTTTTTCTTGAATTAATGACTCTGATAAAGAGAGAACTGTATTTCTAAATTTTTTTCGGGCTATTTTTTTTTCTTTGTCCGAAAGTTCTGAAAAAATTTCTTCTTTATAAATATCTGATTTTTTGACACCGAAAGAAGTTTTTAAAAGTCCCTCAGTAGATTTATTTAAATTAGCTAGAATATCTTTATAAAGAATATTGTTTGCTTTTGCTTGTGCTTTAGCTTTTTTAGCACTAACTTTGTTTACTTTTTCTTTTGTAGAATTTTCAACAACTACATTTACATTTTCAACTGAATTTACTTTTTTTTCTTCCATAATAAAAATGCTTGAATTTTTGAATTTATTTTATTATAACCTTTTCGATAAAAATTCAAGTCTTATTAGAAACTCGAAAAGGTTTTTATTTTATTTCTCTATGCAAATATAAGAATAATATTTTAATCTGCAAAATTTTCAAAGATTTTTTTTGAAAAATTTCTTATTAAATTTTAGAACTCTTATCGTTTCCGACATTGCAAAGATAGGGACTTTATTTTAATCTACAAAAAAATTCGAGAAAAATTTTTGTTAAAAATGAGTTTTATTATTTTAAGAATAATTTTCAGAAAATATTTGCATATCTCAAAAATTTTATTATTTACACGTATATTATTTATTATCAAAAATTTTTATCAAATTTCCACTCATTAACCCCGCGGGGTCCTAAATTGCCCGCACGTTGTCCGCTATATAATACCTGTATGATAACAGATTAAGGCCATCTATGGTTCCCTTACTATATCCTTCTGATGATCCTTCGTAACAAATCCACAAGGCCAGAAGATTCTAGGGAATTTTCGGAGGGCCTTTTAAGTGGCTATATAGTATCTGTATATTACATGCCTATACCTGAAGGCCATATATGGTCGATAGTTAGTGTACTTGGGTAAGCCTAATAGGATCTATAGATTGGCCTAGTGGGTTCTTATATAAGCCTAGTAAGTATATGTATAGTAAAGCTCTAGTACCTCTTAGATGATTATATGAAGTCTATAGATGGCCTCTTAGGTATGTACATAGAAAAGCCCAGGTACCTTAGTTAGGCCTGGGCAATATTATTATTCTTGGCAACCTATGGTACTATCTGAGTCTAGGATTATTATATGTTCTGATTCATATATGGGTTCTTGGTTTGTGGGTTTATTCGTTTGGCAATGGGATATAATACCGGTATAGATATCGTATAAGAAAATATGTAGGCCTTGAGTTAGGTCTAGTTTATTTATTTCTTCTTGTTCTCTTAGAGTCCAGGTGTCAATTGCATCATCCTTGAGAATCTTGGCTAGGTATTCGAAATTGGTTTCCATAATTTAAAATTTTAATTAGTTATTAAATTTCTTTTCTATTAGTTATTAAATTTCTTTTCTCTGATGCAAATATAAGAACAATATTTTAATTATGCAATATCCCTGATTACCTTTCGAAGGCCCCTAATGTCCTAGAATTATCTAAAATAACCATAATATAAATACTTATGCAATTAACAACAATATTACTAGGATGGCAATTAAAATTGGCCCCTTGATTGCCTAGATTATTATTAAATCCTAGGGCCATTAATGGTGTAATTGTGTACCCAGTTTTATAAAATCCGAGCCTAAAATGGCCCTTCTAGGTACACAATTTTAATATAAATCCTAGCCTCTTGGCAATTAAAATCCGAGTCTAGGTACACAAAATCACAACCTAAATCCTAGATTACACAAACTAGCCAAACAGAATACTTTTCAATTACACGTGTGAAGCTAAAATACATACGTATCTAAATCCCACCCATATTAGTATATTATATATAGACGTTACTAAAATAGCTACGTGTCAAAAAGGCTCATATACGTATCTCAAAAACTATTGCCAGAGTGTACTTTTTGCTTTTCTGTGATTTGAGGGGCCATGTATGGTGATTTTATTGCCTAAAATGGCCTTTGGGGCCTCAAGGATTTAGTACTTTAAATTTTGAGAGCTATAGTGTAGCTATAGTGTTTGGTATAGTAGAGGGGCAGCCAAATGGGTATGTTCCTGACTTTTTCGAAAAACCCCCGTTGGTACACAGAAAAGGAATAAACCAAGATCCTAAGATATGTATATTAGTATTAGTTATATGTATTATATATTGATTGTGATATAGGGGATTTGTATCTTAGTTAGTGATATCTGTATATTCAGATTGTGTATATGAGGTTAATTGTATACCTTGTTATATATTATTTGTATATTCTTTGTTGGGAGTGGGGTAGGTGGATTGTGTACCTAGTATCTGTATACTTGGTTTTATTTTGTTTGGGAGGTAATTGATTATATACTTGGTTTGTGTACACAGAAATACCTAGAGTTTTCTAGGCTCTAGGTATTCTTTTTATTTATCTTTTGTGGTGTTGGGAGAGGGATACTAGATCTTCTGGGTTCTGAAGTATATCCTGTAGGTATGGGTTTATCTCTTGGATGTTATACTGGGCTTGGAACCTAGAGATGGTACCCTTTAGTTCATCTATTAGAGTATCATAGAGGTTATTGTATATTATCTCTTTGATTTTGGTTTGGACTTCTTTGTTTTGTTCTAAGGGTATTTGTCGGGTGGTTGAGACTTGGATCTCTATTGGTTTCTCTAGGTCTGGTACCGTTGGTAGGTTACCTATATAGTCTAGTCCAGAGATGAGTTCTAATATTTCTTCGTTGGACATAGATAATATATAGTTGGGCTCTTTGTATACTTTGCAGGATAGTATTTGATTACCATTCTGACTGATTGTGATTCTTGATGAAGGATTTGTTGTTTTCATAAGTTCTTTATTTTTAAAGTGAATACTTAAATTAATTATCTGATGCAAAAATAATATATTTATTTTATATATGCAAACCATGGTTATCATGGCTGAGGAATAGGTATGATATCTGTTATGATAACCTTTTCTGAAGTAAGATTCCAATAGTTCTGGATTTCCTTCAGGGCATTATTCATATGTAGGTGTTCGGATACTAGTTCCTCTCCAGGATATTTAAGGTAATCTCTTATTTGTTCTGTTCGATAATTGAGGGTAAAGGTCTGGGTATCCCTTAGTATTTCACGCATGTGCGTTTGTCCGATATTATTTACCTGTATATTATCGAATATTTGATATGAGATTAGAAATTTACCTTGGGTTAGCATATATCTCTAGTATTTGTTCATATTTATCTGTGCTAGTAAAAGTATCAAGGAAATAGTTTATTTCCTTTTCATTAGTATGGAATGGATGCTTGTGCAATTCATATTTGCAATAATGTTCCCATGGATTATCTGGTATGAATGTATCTAAGTTAGGCCCAGAGGAATTAAGGAATAAGACTAAGATAAGCCCTAATCCTATGTAGTATAATGCTGTTCTCATAATTCGTTACAGATTAGTTTTATGTCAGTTAATTGATTCATGTATTCTTCTTCTGAAGATATATCTAGAGATTTACATGCTATGTAATGACCGTACATGGATATACCTGATTCATAGCCCTGGTCTTCGTTTAGGAAGTTAGCTAAAGGTATCTTGTCTACTGAGCATATCTTCTTCTGATGGCCTGGTAGGGTTTCTGAATCTCCATAGAATACAAAGTCATAAGTATATATGTCATCAGTCATGGTAGCAAATATTTCGATTAGCCAGGTAAAGTCTTCTAGAGGTACGTTGTCTAGCCATTCCCATCCGATTGGATATTCGTTTACTGTTATGATTGGTTCCATAGCATTAGAATTCTAAGTTAAACAATTGAATGGTAAGCATACTTGGGAATTTCCCTCCTTCGTAATGAATATTAGAAGTATTGGCATAATTGTGGAAATCACCCTTTAGTGATATCTTGAGAATATCCAATAGCAATGGATATAACTTGTACTGGTTAGCATCTAGCCATTCGTTATATTCTTGGATATCCGATTCTGAAGTAAAAGTAGCAGAGAGTTGGATAAAGGGTTTATCCAAAGAATCTGGGTTATGGATATTTGTCTTAAGCCAAACCTTGGAAAGCATGTGGGATTCCTTTTGCATTAGGTTGACTGAACCAGTATTTTGCCATTGTTCATATTGGTAAATTGTGATACCGGTTTTGAGTGCTGTTGTGATGTTGTTCAAGTTCATAGCTGTCTATTTTTAAAATGATTAATATATTTCTTTTCTCTGATGCAAATTTAATCATTAATTTTTAAATATGCAATATCCCAAAATACTTAGCTGAGGCTTCTATTGGGTATCTGATAGAGCCTTTTCTGAATAAGGAAGAGGCCATTAATGGATTTTACATATTTCGCATCTTTACGGAAAGCATCTGGATTCTTTTTCTTAAACTGATGCCACCAATCATCATATTCTTCAAGGGTTTTGAATACCTTGTTTAAATCCTTAGTGGGACCTGTTAATTGAATGGTCTTAGGCCATACTTTAACATCTATTCTCTTACCTTCATTGAAATATATACGAGAAGGTATAATTACTTCATCTGGACCTGGGTATGGAGTTGTGCTCATAATTTCGTTATTGTAAAAGTTATGTAATTGTCTTTAGTTATCACAAATGTAATGATAGCATTACCTTGTATTGAAATAGATAGAGATTCCGGAGTATCTGCTAATATGTAGTAACTTAAGAAGTTAGCTCTAAGCAAATTAGTAAGTACTTCCCTTAGTCTGAACAAGGTACAATTATCAGGATTACCATAAATTACTGATTGAAGGTATTGGTCCTGATGATTAAGATGGTACCATCTTGATCTAGCCAAGTTTAGTTTCTCGGCTAGATCAAATTGTACGATATTTAAAAGTCTTCTTATGGGTGTCATACTGTAAAGGTAATTTGCATTATGTTTGAAGATATACGGTTGATAGATTTGATATTAGCTTCTCCATCAGTAAAGTTCATGGCAAAGTTTACCAGAGCATCTGCAGCACCATTAGAAGTATCGGGAGTTTGAAATAAGAAAGAGTATATTGCAAATCCGTCCTGTTTAGATATCATTGCAGATAATGCTAAGCATTGGTTTTCAACGTAGGCATTAACTAATAGATTCATTAGATTGTTGCTGTAATCTAGGATTTCCTCTAAGTCTAAGGAAAATAATCCTTGGATTTGAAGACCTAGGTTAGTAACTAACTTGTCTAGATGTTGTGTGGTTTGGAAGGTTTCATTATTTTTCATAAGTCTAAAATTTTAAATAGTTCTTAATTTCTTTTCTTGTGCAAATATAATTACTTTAAATTATATATGCAAATTCTGGAATACTAAGCTGAGGATGTGTGTAAACGCTAAGAAAGGCAGATGATTAGTCTGCCTTTCGAATTTATACTCTGTATCGGATTAAATCCCATTTATCGTTTACTAGCCTGAATATCCAGAGATAATGGTTAGTGAACTCTAATAGCCTGTATTCAGAGGTTTCAAATACCAAGAGATCTGAGTTCTTTTCTAGGATATTGAAATGGATAGTTTTATTAGTACCCTTTCGAAGGATTTCTCTGAAATCATTCCTTAGAGTATCATCCGAAATGAACATATTATATTGTTCTCCCATATAATCCAGATATTTATCCCTGATATCTGGATATATTCTAGACTGGCTTACGTTAAATTGTTTCGTTTTCATCTTGATTTTCTTGATTTATGTTACGTTCGATAATGTTTTGAATACATATTCTTCGGCCCTCTTCTTCTGTCTGATCTAAGATATAGGTAAGAGAATGACTAAGGAATAACATATCTGTATCGTAATTCCTTTTGAATACCAGCAATTCAAATTCCTTTAACCAATTGTGCTGCATCAATTCCAGTATCTCCTCTAAACCAACATGGTCCGTATCCATATATCCTTGGCATTTATACCAGATATCTGTAAAGACTCCAGTAATATATTCTGGTATCTTGAATCTATCAGATACTTCATGGGCTGGAACTAAAGCCTTAGCAGCTTGGTATTTTTCTTTGGTTATTACCATGTCTGATTTCCCTGATAGCTTTCTACTAAGGTTAACTATAAGGGGTACCTTGTAGTATAATAGGTAAGGTTCTTTGTCATATACCCAATATCTGTTTTTATATTCCTGATAGATTAGTACATAGGGTTTATCTGAATACATACCAAAGAGTCTCATATAAGCCGATAGGTAATTCTCTAGGTCTTTAGCACATTGTATATTCTGATTAAATACTACCCTAGTATCTTCTAGGTAGATGAGATTCAGAGAATAGCTTAACTCTGATTCCTTTGATTTACGAAATCTGTTGAATAGGTTTTTGATGTTCATAATGTCTAATATGTAAAATTAATGAATACTGTTCTGGTTCCTTTGAAGAAAGCTTCATGATTGTAGTCTTCGTATTTATGGCAAGCATAAGTTTTAGAAGACCTATCATAATGATCTCTTACCCATACTGGACTGGATTCAGAGTCTTTTAATCTGAATAGTGTACCTGGTTTAAGCTGTTTTAATGTGGTTTTATCCATAATCTTATTATTTAT
>ULKS01008024.1_pt1 | contig 32411 bp, 23 predicted proteins | sample 1951211 | NCBI WGS metagenome assembly ULKS01 (sample SAMEA4835506, study PRJEB28245) | human gut metagenome | biome: gut microbiome; material: fecal sample | place: Denmark | collected 2008 | reverse complement strand
TGTACTATATGAAAAGGATTTTAGATATGCGTAAAACACAATTCGCCGAACTCATGAATACACAACAGGGAAAACCACCATGAAACAAAAATATAGAAGCAAAAAAGGTGAAGTCTCTCACGAGACCCCACCCCTTTAAACCAAATATGAAGAATCTAATTAAAACTCATCCCACGCCTTGATGTCTATCTCGTCAAGCGAAAGAGAGCAGAAGGCATTGATAAACGCACTGGCCAAGCGACTATTAGTAATCAAGGGGACATTGAGGTCGATGGCCGCACGACGTATCTTATAACCATTAGACAACTCCGACACGGTCAAATCCTTGGGAATGTTGACCACCATGTCTATCTTATGCTCATGCAGCATATCAAGTGCCTGCGGGTGCTTTCCTTCCTCAGATGGCCAGTACACCAAGGTGTTCTCTATGCCGTTCTCGGTTAAATACTTGCTGGTGCCAGATGTGGCATAGAGCGTATAGCCATGGTCGCGCAGCTGACGCGCGGCATCGAGCATCTCGGCCTTCTGCTTGGCTCCACCCGTGGAAAGCAGAATGCTCTTCTCGGGGATGCGATGACCTACGGAAAGCATACTCTTGAGCAGAGCTTGATTGGTGTCGTCACCCAAACAGCCTACCTCGCCCGTAGAACTCATGTCCACTCCCAACACGGGATCGGCCTTCTGCAAGCGATTGAAGGAGAATTGGCTGGCCTTGATGCCCACATAATCCAAGTCGAAAAGATTCTTGTTGGGCTTCTCCACTGGCAATCCCAGCATCACCCTGGTGGCCAACTCTATCAAATTAATCTTGAGCACCTTGCTCACGAAGGGGAACGAGCGGCTGGCGCGCAAATTGCACTCGATAACCAATATTTCGTTCTCCCTAGCCATGAACTGGATGTTGAACGGACCATTGATATGGAGCGCCTTGGCTATTTGCTTGCTCACGCGCTTGATACGACGCAGGGTCTCGACATAAAGCTTTTGGGGAGGGAACTGAATTGTAGCGTCACCGGAATGGACACCAGCGAACTCAATATGCTCGGAAATAGCGTAGGCGATGATCTCGCCATTCTTGGCCACGGCATCCATCTCTATCTCCTTGGCATGCTCGATGAACTTGCTGACCACCACGGGATGGTCTTCGCTCACATTGGCGGCCAACTGCAAGAAACGGCGCAACTCGTCCTCATTGGAGCAAACATTCATGGCCGCTCCAGAAAGCACGTAAGAAGGACGCACCAATACAGGGAAGCCCACACGCTCAATGAACTTGTCGATATCCTCCATGCTGGTCAATGCACTCCACTCGGGTTGATTAATCCCATTGCGAGTCAACATGGCCGAGAACTTGGCGCGGTCTTCCGCCCCGTCGATATCCTTGGCGGACGTTCCCAAGATGGGTACGTTCTCAGCATCAAGCTTCATGGCAAGATTGTTGGGTATCTGGCCGCCCGTGCTCACGATTACGCCATAGGGCATCTCCAAGTCTATGATGTCCATTACGCGCTCAAAGGTAAGCTCATCGAAATAGAGCCTGTCGCACATATCATAATCAGTGGAAACGGTTTCTGGATTGTAATTAATCATCACCGAACGCCATCCTTCCTTGCGAATGGTATTGAGCGCCTGCACGCCACACCAGTCAAACTCTACCGAACTGCCAATGCGGTAAGCACCAGAGCCCAGTACGATGATGGAACGCTTGTCGTGGGCAAAGTCTATGTCACTAGACACGCCCGAATAGGTGACATACAGGTAATTGGTCTGGGCAGGATACTCTGCGGCCAAGGTATCTATTTGTTTCACCACGGGAAGGATGCCCTGGCTCTTACGCAAGTTGCGCACTACAAGCATAGCCTTGTGCATGTTGTGGAGCTCATCCTCCAGTCCCACGGCCCTGGCCACCTGGAAGTCGGAGAAGCCATATACCTTGGCCTCCCTAAGCAAATCCTTGCCCAATGTGTTGATATTGCACTTCTTTAGTTCCTCGTCAATGTCAATGATATGCTTCAACTTCTCCAGGAACCACTTGTCAATCTTGGTCAAGTCGTGTATCTGGTCTATGGTGTAGCCCTTATGCATAGCCTTCGAGATAACGAAGACTCGCTTGTCTGTTGGCTCCATCAAAGCTTCGTCTATATCGGGTATTTCCAACTCCTTGTTTTCTACGTAGCCGTGCATACCCTGCCCTATCATACGCAAACCCTTCTGTATGGCTTCCTCGAAGTTACGGCCAATGGCCATCACCTCGCCCACGGACTTCATGGATGAACCAAGCTCCTTGTCCACGCCACGGAACTTGCTGAGATCCCAACGGGGTATCTTACAAACCACATAGTCCAAGGCTGGCTCAAAAAAGGCACTGGTGGTCTTGGTGACAGAGTTCTTCAGTTCAAACAATCCATAGCCCATGCCCAATTTGGCTGCGACAAAAGCCAAGGGGTAACCCGTGGCCTTGGAAGCCAAAGCGGAAGAACGGCTCAACCTGGCGTTGACCTCTATCACACGATAATCCTCGCTTTTTGGGTCGAAGGCGTATTGTACGTTGCATTCACCCACGATGCCGATATGGCGGATAATCTTGATGGCCAAAGCACGGAGTTTATGATACTCGCTGTTAGTCAACGTTTGCGAAGGAGCGATGACAATACTCTCGCCTGTATGGATGCCCAGAGGGTCGAAATTCTCCATGTTACATACCGTCACGCAGTTGTCATAACGGTCACGCACCACCTCGTATTCTATCTCCTTCCAACCTTTGAGGCTTTTCTCAACCAATACTTGTGGAGAGAAAGAGAAAGCTTTCTCGGCTAACTTGTTGAGTTCCTCCTCGTTATCCGCAAAGCCACTACCAAGTCCACCCAAGGCATAAGCGGCCCTGATAATTACTGGATAGCCCAAGTCCGCCGCAGCCTTACGGGCTTGCTCAATGTTCTCGCACGCCTCACTCTTGATGGTCTTCACGCCTATCTCGTCAAGACGCTCCACGAAGAGTTCCCGGTCCTCAGTGTCCATGATGGCTTGCACAGGTGTACCCAGCACCCGGACATTATACTTTTCGAGTATGCCACCACGATATAACTCCACGCCACAATTAAGCGCAGTCTGTCCACCAAAACTGAGCAATATGCCATCGGGACGCTCTTTCTCTATCACACGCTCCACGAAATAAGGCTGAACGGGCAGGAAATAAATCCTGTCGGCCACATTCTCGGAAGTTTGTACAGTGGCGATATTAGGATTGATGAGCACAGTCTCCACGCCCTCTTCCTTCAAAGCCTTCAAGGCCTGGGAACCAGAGTAGTCAAACTCACCAGCCTCACCTATCTTCAACGCTCCTGAACCCAGTAGCAATACTTTCTTGATATCTTGGTCTTTCATCTGTCTCGCTTATTTTAAGTAACCTACGAATTTGTCAAATATCCACTCGGTATCCACTGGTCCTGAGCACGCCTCGGGGTGGAACTGGCTGGAAAACCAAGGATTCGTCTTATGGCGAATACCTTCATTGGAGCCGTCGTTCATGTTGACAAATAGCTCCTCCCAGTCCGCACCCAATGTCTTGGCGTTGACGGCATAGCCATGATTCTGGCTCGTGACATAGCAGCGATTGGTACCTACCATGCGCACAGGCTGGTTGTGGGAACGGTGGCCATATTTCAACTTATAAATCTGCGCACCCCCAGCCTTGGACAGCAACTGGTTGCCCATGCAAATGCCGCAAATGGGCTTCACGCTCATATCCATCTGCTTGCGAATGACGTTCACGGCATCCTCGCACATATCCGGGTCACCAGGACCATTGGCCAAGAAGAGCCCATCGAAGTCCATGCCAGTGTAATCATAGTTCCAAGGCACTCGAATGACTTCCACGCCCCTGTTGACCAAGCAACGGATAATATTCATCTTCACGCCACAATCCACGAGCACCACCTTCTTGCCGGCACCCTCGTTGTAGCGTATCACTTGCTTACAGCTCACTTGATCCACGAAGTTCACGCCCTCATAATCAGCCTCGGGAATATTATCAGGCTCATCATCGAAGAGAATCTTGCCCATCATGACCCCATGCTCTCTCAGCACCTTGGTCAGCTCGCGGGTATCTATGCCCGTAATACCTGTAACCTTCTCCCTATTCAACCATTGAGAAAGGCTCTCCACCGCATTCCAATGGCTGTAGTTCGCACTGTAGTCGCTCACGATAATGGCTGAGGCATATATCTTGTCACTCTCCATGAAAGTGGGTATCCCATTCTTCTCTATCGTGAAAGGAGGAACACCATAGTTGCCTACCAGAGGATAAGTGAGCACCATCAACTGCCCCGCGTAAGAGGGATCAGTAAGGCTCTCTGGATATCCTATCATCGCGGTGTTGAACACCACTTCACCCGCTACGGGGGCATCATATCCAAACGACTTTCCATGGAATTTCGTTCCATCGCTCAGTACCAAGGTCACTTTCTTCATCGCTGTATCTCAAATTTACTTCTTTATTATATATATGAATAGAAGGATTTATTCCACACCATGAGTATGCTCCATATAGTTGATAAAAGCCTGGTTGCAAAGTCTCGTACCACCAGGCGTGGGGAACTTACCCGTAAAATACCAATCGCCCTTGTGGTTGGGAATAGCCTCGTGCAAACCCTCGATACTTTGGTACACCAACTCAATGGGGGTCGTCACGCCCTCCGGGCGCAACATCTCCACGATTTTATGGTTAATCTCATCAACGGTGAAAGGCGCGTAAATGTCCCTCACCCTGTTCACCATCTCCTCTACAGGCTTCTGCAACTCAGCCTTGCAAGCGGCATAAGTATCTTTCAACAGGGAGTCCATCCCTCTATCTTTCAGCAAAGCCACCGTGGCGCGGAACACACAGAATTCCTCCAGCCTGGCCATGTCTATACCATAATAGTCGGGATAGCGTATCTGCGGCGCACTGGAGACAATGACCATCTTGCGAGGATGCAACCTGTCGAGTATACGGAGAATGCTCTCCTTAAGCGTGGTTCCACGCACGATGGAGTCGTCTATAATGACCAGGTTGTCCACGTAGGGAGTCAGACTGCCATATGTCACGTCATAGACATGGCGGGCCAAGTCGTTGCGCGAGTTGCCCTCAGTGATGAAAGTGCGCAGTTTGATGTCTTTCCAGGCCACTTTCTCCGAGCGCACATAACTGTTCATGAGCTTGCGCAACTCCTCCCGGCTGGGCTTGTGGTCCAGGTTGGCGATATAGTCTATCTTCTTCTCGTTCAGGTAACTCTTGAAACCGCCCAACATGCCATAATAAGCCATCTCAGCTGTATTGGGAATATAAGAGAACACAGTGTGTTCCACGTCGTAGTCTATGGCTTTGAGGATGGGCTCGGTCAACTGCTCACCCAATTTCCGCCGTTCTTGATAGATGTCCCTGTCAGAACCGCGGCTGAAATAGATACGCTCGAAAGAGCAGGCGGAGTCACCCCGTTGGTCCAAAATGCGTTCCACGCGGCATTCCCCTTTCCTGTTCACCAGCAATGACATGCCAGGCTTCAGTTCTTGTATGTCTTCCGTCTCCAAGTCAAAGGTGGTCTGCAGCACAGGCCGCTCGCTGGCCAGAGCCACTATCTCTTCGTCTTGATAGTAAAAAGCGGGCCTAATGCCCCAAGGGTCACGCATGGAGAACATCTCGCCCGAGCCAGTGATGCCACACACCACATATCCGCCGTCAAAACCTTCCATGGTGGTCTTCAACACGTTCTCCATCTTCACATGGTCTTCTATATAGCGGGTGATGTCAGTGTGTTGCAGTCCCAGTCGTTTAGCTTCCTCGAAGTTTCTTTCCACCTCGCGGTCAAGCCTGTGACCCATTAGTTCCAACATGATGTAGCTGTCGCTATAGATACGGGGACACTGTCCTTGCTCGGTAAGCCTGTCGAATATCTGCTCTATATTGGTCATGTTGAAATTGCCGCAAAGACAGAGGTTCTTGGCTTTCCAGTTGTTGCGGCGCAAGAATGGGTGTACGTAGCTGAGCCCACTCTTTCCCGTGGTGCTGTAACGCAAGTGCCCCATGTAAAGCTCTCCAGCGAACGGGAGATGCTCCCGGGCATAAACAGGGTCGGAAATCAAGCCAGGCTCTAGTCCCTTGAACTTCTTTCCCACGAGTCCGAATATCTCGGTGATAGCGTTGCTGCCCTCGGCGCGTTCACGGAACATATACTCATGACCCGGCTCGGACTCCAGTTTCACGCAAGCCAATCCGGCTCCTTCCTGTCCGCGGTTGTGCTGCTTCTCCATCATCAAGTATAGCTTGTTGATGCCATACATCCATGTGCCATACTTCTGCTGGTAATACTCCAAGGGCTTCAACAGCCTAATCATCGCGACACCGCATTCATGCTTCAGTGGTTCCATCTCTTTCTCTTTATGCTTGGTTATCCTTTTGTCTTGTTATTCCACGGTAACTGACTTCGCCAAGTTCCTGGGCTGATCCACGTCCTTGCCCTTGCAGACAGCTATATGATAGGCCAACAATTGCAAGGGGACAGTGGCTATCAGCGGCTCCAGGCACTCCAACGTGTCAGGCAGTTCTATCACCTCATCGGCTATCTTGCTGATGGTCTCGTCGCCCTTGGTGACCAGGGCTATCACCTTGCCCTTGCGAGCCTTGATTTCCTGTATGTTGGAGAGCACTTTCTCATACATGGCGTTGTGGGTGGCTATCACTACCACAGGCATATCGGAATCTATCAACGCAATGGGGCCGTGCTTCATCTCCGCGGCGGGATAGCCCTCGGCGTGGATATAGCTGATTTCCTTTAATTTCAAGGCTCCTTCCAGTGCCACAGGATAGCTGTACCCCCTGCCTAAATACAGGAAGTTATGGGCATATGTGAAAGTACGGCTAAGGTCGGCTATCTTGTTGTTGAGCCCCAACACCTCGTTAATCCTGGCGGGTACATTCCAAAGCCCCTGGGCTATGGCTTGGTATTCCGCCTCACCGATAGTGCCTTTCTCCTTGCCAATAGCCAACGCCAACAACGTGAGCACCGTCACCTGGCCAGTGAAGGCCTTGGTGCTGGCTACGCCAATTTCCGGACCCACATGGATATAGGTGCCCGTATCTGTGGCACGGGCTATGCTGGAGGCGATGGCGTTGCAGACACCATAAATGAAAGCGCCATTGCGCTTGGCCAATTCCACTGCCGCCAAAGTGTCAGCGGTCTCACCACTCTGCGAAATGGCTATGATCACATCATCGGAGGTGACTACAGGATTGCGATAACGGAACTCACTGGCATACTCCACTTCCACGGGTATGCGGCAGTAGCTCTCTATGAGCTGCTTGCCTATCAGGCCAGCGTGCCAAGAAGTCCCGCAAGCCACGATAATGAAACGCTTGGCGTTCACCAGCCTGTCACGATAATCCGTGATGGCACTCAAGACCACATCCATGCCATTGGGCGTAGAAACCACCCTGCCTCTCATGCAGTTTGTAAGACATTCCGGCTGCTCAAATATCTCCTTGAGCATGAAGTGGGGAAAACCACCTTTCTCTATCTGGCCTAAGTCAAGGTCTACAGTCTGCACCTCCGGACTGAGCTTCACGTTGAGTATATTCACCACCTTGAGCTCCTCGCCTTGTCTCATCACGGCGATGTTTCCATCTTCAAGGTACACAACTTTGTCAGTGTACTCTATGATGGGGCTGGCATCTGAGCCTAGGAAAAATTCCCCGTCGCCAATACCCACCACAAGGGGACTCTGCTTGCGTGCGGCGATAATTTGCCTAGGTTCCCGCTTGTCGATAACCGCGATGGCATAGGCTCCTATCACTTGCCTGAGGGCTACCTGCACACTAGTGAGCAGGTCAAGGCCCTTCTTCACCTGGATGTACTCTATCAACTGCACGAGTACCTCGGTATCGGTATCGCTCTCGAAACGCACGCCTTTCGCCATCAAGTTGCGCTTGATGGCGGCATAGTTCTCTATGATACCATTATGGATGATGACTAAGTTGCGGGATGAAGAATAATGGGGATGGGCATTGCGGGAAGAAGGTTCGCCATGGGTCGCCCATCGGGTATGGGCGATGCCTACACTGCCCGTGACATCCTTGTCTTCGCAATAAGCCTCCAGGTCGGAGACCTTCCCCTTGGTTTTGTATACACTCAAGTTGCCGTTGTCATTGACCAATGCCACGCCAGCGGAGTCGTAGCCCCTGTATTCCAGTCTCTTGAGTCCTTTCAGCAATATGGGGAAGGCTTCTCTCTTCCCCAGGTATCCTACTATGCCACACATGCACCTTTATATATTATATATATGTATTGTATCGTGAAGGATTATCTGCTTGCCATACCCTCCGGGCTTTTCCCTTACTTCAATATATTCACCACGAGGGCCGCCACGGAAGTGAGTATGCTGGCAAACGAGAACCACAGTTGAGTAGCCTGGCCGATGGAGGCGTTTTGCGTCTTCACGGAGTTTGGCTCCACGTAGAGTATGTCGTTTTGCTGCAAGTAGTAGTAAGGAGAGTTGATGATATTGGCATCATTGAGGTTCAGGCGGTATATATGCTTCTCGCCCTGCGCGTCCTCACGAATGAGCATCACGTTCTCGCGCTTGCCGTATACCGTCAAGTCGCCACATTGGGCCAGTGCCTCTATCACGCTCATCTTCTCCGTAGGCACGGAGACTACGCCAGGCCGAGCCACTTCACCCGTCACGGTCACCCTGTAACTAGCCATTCGCACGGTCACGATAGGATTTTCCTCTTTTGCCATATAAGGAGCTATTTTCTCCCTTATCAAGGCCTCGCACTCAGTCTTCGTGAGCCCGCCCACATGCAAGCTACCTACCACGGGGAAGTCTATGCGCCCTTGGTTGTCCACCAAATAGGTCTGCAAGTTACCGCCACTAGTGGTGATCTGCCCGTTGGTACCCAGCGTCTGTGAAACGGACAAGTTAAATGGCTTGGCCGCCTCGGGATCCGTGGTATTCACGGTGATGGTCAGCTGGTCTTTGGGCATGATCTTGGCGTCATACAACATCCTGGATGCAGCTAAACTGATAGAATCCGCGTTTTGGAAATAAGCTACGTTCTTGGAGCTCGCACAACTTCCGAGCATCAACACGACAGATACTGCCGCCAAGAGCGTGGGGAAAAACTTCTTCATCGCAATAAATAATATAGTTTATATTTTGCGCGAAGTTAGCGTTATTTTTCGAATACTGCAAATTTTAGAATGGATAATTGCCTTTTAAGGTATACGAATTTCCACGCACATCCGCCCGATAAGAGACGCGACACGGCAACCTGGCAAGAGACGCGGCGCGGCATGACGCGAGCGGCAAGCTCATCGACAAGTCAGACGAGGCGGCCAAAAAACTGGCAAGAAAGGGATTCCGGGTGTATCTAGACAGCGAGAAGAGCGACAAGTTCAAGGCTTCCACTCCTGACGGAAAGATAGAGAAGTTTGCGATGGACGTAAAGACAATAGGCAAAACCGGGAAGTACATCATAAAGTCAACATTGGAGAAAGCTTCCAGGCAAGGAGCGCGCACCGTTGTGTTGATGCAGGGTACAAAGAAGATGACGAGGCAATACGTGGAAAGACAAATATCATTGTTCCAACAAAAGTCACCCAAAAGGGCCAGAGATAAGATGGAGTATGTGATAGTGGTTGGGGCAAGCGGGAACGTACACCGCCATAAACTAAAATGAGCAGCACAGGTATGCCCGTCTGCTCCGGTGGCGCACCCTTTCGGCGAATACAAATAGTTATCATACACCCAAGTGTCGGCGTTGCGGGTACAAAGGTAAGAATAATAAATTGGAAACAAGAATGTTGAACAAAAAAATTAAGATTATGGCAAAAACATCAGGAGGAGTAAGAGGAAGCTCAGGAAGAAGTACAAAAGGGCGTACCGGGCCAGGATTTACACAACCGATAGAGAACGAGGCGTTTTCCCGTAGTGCGGCACAATCATCGCCACAGTTGGAAGTAAGATATGTGGCGGTAGATAAGATTACTGGCAATGAAGTATCGAATCCACTTGCTGATGCCAATGCTGTACGGAAATGGATTGGCTTGCAAGAGCGAGACGACCGAAGGGATGGTGTGTATGAGCGCGACAGCTATTATATCCGCGCAGTGAACGAGATTAGGAGACGCAGGTAATGGCCAAGACTGCGGGCGGTGTCCGAACATACAAGCAAGGAAGTTCAACCTACCGGAAGCGGCAAGCGGAAGTAGAGGCCATGCGTGCCAGCGGTCGTTACTCCTCCGTGGAGATGGGCAAAGGCGGAGGCTATGTAGCTGTCGAGAAAAGCACGGCGAAACACAAGCCCGAAGAACTGGAGGCAGCCCGCATACTTGCAGACAAGGGGTACAAGGTGACGCTGAAGAATGAAGCCGGCCTTGGGCATAAGGTGAAAACGCCAGATGGCTATCTGTTCTCCGCGTCCTTTGAGCAACGTACTCCGCAAGGAAGCAGTATAAGCAATGTCAAAAACGCATTGGCTCATGCCAAGGACAAGAACGCGGATGTTGCGGTCATCTATGACAAGAACCGATTATACAGCCGAAAGAATGTGGAAACCGGAATAAGACAATACGAGGCATTGAACAAATACAGGTTTAAACAGGTAATCGTTATTTCATCGCATGGGAACATACACCGTCATAAGCACAATAAATAAAAAAGCGGTATCAAAAGACACCGCTCCAGTGGGAAATATGACTGGAATGACCCACACACCCGGTGACGTTGCAATGGCAACCAGCAAGGCGGAGGGTACCGGGCAACCACATCCGCGCTCCAGTGAGTGCAAAGATAATTATTTTTAAACGAAAACAAGCTGAAAACAAGCTAAAATGTCAAGTTATGAGTACATAAAAGGAAAAGGCAACCGCTTCACAAGCGACAACCAGCCCGCCAACCGTGGCCGGAAGCCCAAGCTGTACACTATCGCCAAGAAGTCCTACGGCATCACGCTGGACGAGTTCAAGGAGGTGGTGAACTACCTTTGGCAGCTGCCCAAGGACGAGGTGAGGGAGATAGCCGAGCGGGGAGATACCCCGATATGGATGGCCAACGTGTGCCGCTCACTCTACAAGGACACGTCCAAGGGCGTGATGAACACCCTGCGCGAGCTGGTGCAGCTTATGTTCGGCAAGGAGCTGGCCACCAGGGTGGACGTGACCACCAACGGCAAGGACATAGGCCAGCGGCTCGTGTTCTCGCCCACGCCGCTCACCGAGCAGGACATCAAGGAAATAAAGGAGATACAGCATGGAGACGAGGAAGGTGGCAGTGACACCGGTATATCAGAAGCTTGACGCGGCCTATCGCTCCGGGCGGTACAACGTGTTCGTGCTGGAAGGCGGCTCTCGTTCGAGCAAGACGTATTCCATCATCCAATTTTGGATACGTTACGCCTTGGAGCACCAAGACCGCGAGCGGCGAGTCATCGTGTCCCGCCTGAAGGCCACGTGGATAACCGCCACCGTGCTGAAGGACTTCATGGACGTGCTGAAGGATTACGGTCTTTACGACTCCAAGCAGCACAACAAGTCCGTTGGCGCGGGCGTGTACAAGCTCTTTACCACCGATTTTTGGTTCTTGGGGCTTGACGACGAGCAGCGCATCCACGGCATGAAGTCGGACGCTTTCTGGATTAACGAGGCGGTGGAAGCCAGCTTCGACGATTACGCCCAGCTGATGCAGCGTTGCTCGGGTTTCGCCATCCTGGACTACAACCCTTCTTACGAGGAGCACTGGATATACGACAAGATATGCAAGCGCGAAAAGACGCGCTACATGCACTCCACGATGCTTGATAATCCGCTTATACCTGATAATGCCAAGGAACAGATTCTAAGCTATGAGCCAACGGAGTATAACATACAGCATGGGACAGCCGACAAGCGCAAGTGGCAGATATACGGCCTCGGCAAGCGCGCCAGCCTCGAAGGGCTCATATACGAGAACTGGGGGTATTGCAAGGAGATACCCGTATGGATGGACAAACGGGGCTACGGCATGGACTTGGGGTTCACGCTAGACCCGACAGGCATTGTGGAATGCGCTTTCGACGCGAAGACGAACACGCTTTATCTTCGTGAAGTGTGCTACCGAACGCACATGGAGTCGGCAGACATCATTCGGTTCTACAAGTCTATCCCACCCATGCGCATCATGTCGGAAAGCGCCGACCCTCGCCTTGTCAGCGAGATTTCAAACGCAGGTATCAGGATATATCCGGTCATCAAGGGACAAGGAAGCGTGGAAGCCTCCATTTCCGTGATGAAGGGGTACAAGATGCTGATAACCGAGGATAGCGTGAACTTGATAAAGGAGATTAAAAACTACACGTGGGAGTTTGACGACAAGGCCAAGCGGTTCATCAACCAGCCCGCCAAGGGACAGGCAGACCACCTGCTTGACGCTGCCCGCTATTGGGTGATGGGCGAATTGATGGGTCGCATCAAGCAGCCACGTGATTACTCGGGGATATTCGGGCATTAAGAAACTTGAGGCATGGCGAAGACGAGCGGAGGAGTGAGGGACTTGAGGCCGGGAATCGTGACACGAATGGCAAAGGGAAAAATCCTGTCCGTGCTTTCAGACATACGGAAGCAAGGGTTTTCCAGGGTTCCACCGTTCAAGATAGGCGGCGTGGAGAAGCGCATGAGTGAGTTCGCCGTCGGCAACGGCATCGAGCTTGGAAGCCGTGACATGTACATGAGCTCTCGCGCCATCGCCCACGCCACGCGGGACTCCAAGCGGGCCAAGGGACTGGCAGTGCCGGATGCGGACTTGGCCGACTTCCCCTCCAGGCGGAAGAAAATGAGTTTGTATTACGATAGCGACAAGGGGAATTTCACCTATACGGATGGGAAGGCGAAGTATGTCATACACCCTAACTACAGGCTGACGATGCCGGGCGGGAAGAAGAAAGTGGTGAATTTCATAACGGCCTCAAGAACGGACGGAAAGGAGTTCAACCAGCGGAACTACACGAAAATACGGTAGCCTCTCGCAAGTGGTGGAATCTCGAATCCACTCAAAAGGTGAACGAACACCTCCCACCGTTCCGACATCATGGCTCTCCTTGCCTTTGGCTACCGTACCGCGAATATACATATAATAATTGAATAAGCAAGCATGTTTAACGAAAAAAAAACTCGCAATCATGGCAAAGACATCAGGAGGAATTAGGGAGACCGGAGCGGGAACGAGGCAAGGAACCCTGGCGCGGGACCGTCCAGGCATGTCCGGGCACCAATCCCAGGCCGGTCATGAAAAATAGTTACACTTTCGACAAGACGCTGATAAAGTGCGGGAAAGGCGTTGTCAAAGCCGTACTTTGACGCGATAAAAGTACGGCTTTGACACGGTAAAAGTACGGCTTTTATCTGGTCGAAGTATTGATTGCTGATTATCAATAAGTTACAAACAATCGTCCAAACCAAGAAATAATATTACAAAAATGAACATGAGAACATTAGCAGAAGTTCTTGCATTGCAAGACACAAACCAGAAGATATACTACTTGAAGGTATGACTCTTCCGGAAACATCATAACATCTTTTGGAGGTAAAGGGGCGGAAGCTCGATTCAATTCAAAGGGAATACCGGAAAACACCATATTAACGCATAATCATCCGCGTGCTATCGGCGCAAGCGGAATAACGCGAATTGGAAACTCATTCTCAAAGCAGGATATTCCTCGTCTCCACGACTGGGGATGCGTGTTGTTGCCGCCTTGCGGTAATATTCCTGGCGACATTCAATACTGCTCCTCTTGCAAGCCAGTACTACTGCAAGTCCAGTACCAGCTAGCTGAAACCGCAGTACCAGCTAATTGAAACTCCAGTACCAGCTAGCTGAAACTCCAGTACCACTTAGCTGGCACTGAAAAGGATACTGTACTTCCAACAACATGGAGCTGTATATGTCGCGGCATCTTTATAACTTTTCGTCGAACTCATGCGATAAACAAGTTGTTTTGTCCGTCAAAACAACTTGTTTTGAGACCCAAGCTACCAGGGGCGGTAGTTCACGCCCTCGTCATAAACGTCTACGCCTTCAATGTTCTTGGTAGCCCTGACCACGCGAATGGTAACAGGCAAGGCTATCACCTCATAAAGGGTTTTGAGGATAATCTGGGAAAGGATGAGCGGCACCATCTCTCCCGCGGGTATCACTCCCCAAAAAGCGACAGGGAAAAAGACAAGGGAGTCGGCCGACTCGCCAAAGACAGTGCTGGCGATGGCTCGTAACGAGAAATGACGGCCACGGGAGCGCAACTTCATGCGACTCATCACATAAGCATTGATGAAAGAGCCAACCAAGAAAGCCATGAAAGAGGCGAATGCTATACGTGGCGCCAAACCGAAAACAGCGTGGAATCCCTCTTCCCCCTCCCAATATGAAGCCGCGGGAAGAGCGCCGGCTACCGTCCCGAAGAACACGAACAGAAAGTTCATGGCAAAGCCCATCCAAATCAACAACTTCGCCTTGGCATACCCCCACACCTCACAGACCGTGTCATTAATGATATAGGAAAGCGGGAACACCAGCAGTCCTCCAGTAATACTGAGCGGACCAATGGCTATTTGCTTGGTCTCAAGAACATTGGCTGTAATGAGGCAAACGCAAAACAAAATGCCAAGAAGCATAAAAAGCGTACTGACACGCTGGTGTAATGATTGTATCACAGGATATATGTTTAATTATCAATCAAATCTGAAAACATTATCATTCATCGAGGCAATGAAGCCAAGTAGAGCGCGGCCATCTCCGCACATCGCTCGCCATCGATAGCGGCAGAAACGATACCTCCCGCATAACCCGCCCCCTCGCCACAAGGAAACAATCCTTGGAAGGCGACGTGGCTGAGCGTGGAAGGGTCTCGGGGCAATCTCACGGGGGAGGAGGTGCGTGTCTCGATGGCTATCAACGTGGCCTCATTGGTAAGGAAGCCTCGTGCGTCATGCCCAAAGACACGGAAAGCCTCTCGCAAACGGCTTGCTATAAAACCAGGCATCCAAAAATGTAGTGGACTGCTCACCAGTCCTGGAGCATAACTGCTTTGGGGCAAGTCATAGCTCAATTTCCCGTCCACGAAATCTCCCATGCGCTGGGCGGGCGCGGCTTGTCGCATGCCCGCCTGCATCCAGCAATCATGTTCCAATGCCTCTTGCAACTTCATCACCCGCAAAGGATCGTCCGCGGCGCAGTCCACAACGCCCATAGCTGCCACGTCGTCAGGCTCCACCTGCACCACCATGCCGCTATTGCTCCATGCTGTTCCACGATTGCTGGGGCTCATGCCGTTTACCACCACCTGCTGGGGACCCGTGGCCGAAGGTATCACGAAACCACCAGGGCACATGCAGAAACTATATACGCCGCGCCCTTCCACCTGGGTGACGAAGCTGTACTCGGCGGCAGGCAAATACTTCCCCCTGCCCTCCTTGTTATGATACTGTATCTGGTCTATCAACTTCGAGGGGTGCTCCAGCCTCACGCCCACGGCGATGCCCTTGGCCTCCAACGCCACTCCCGCGCCTAAAAGATAGCGATAAACATCACGTGCGGAATGCCCCGTGGCTAATACTACCGGGCCTTTGTATACCCGTTGCTCTCCTGTGGACAGGCAAGAAGCCTCTACACCCACCACTCTGTCTTTCTCTATCAGCAGCGAGGTCATCAGCGTTTGGTGCCTCACCTCTCCACCACACTTCAATATAGTATGGCGCATGGCCTCTATCACACGGGGCAACTTGTCGGTGCCTATATGCGGATGAGCATCCACCAAGATGTCCGTAGAAGCGCCATGCTGGCAAAAGACGTTGAGAATCTTCTCCACGTTCCCACGCTTCTTGCTACGGGTATAGAGCTTTCCGTCTGAGTAAGCACCCGCACCCCCCTCTCCGAAGCAATAGTTGCTCTCTGGGTTCACTCGTTGTTCCTTGGCGACAAGGGCAAGATCCTTCTTCCGCTCACGCACATCTTTCCCCCGTTCCAAGACAATGGGACGCACCCCCAACTCTATCAACCGTAAAGCGGCGAACAGACCTGCCGGTCCCTCTCCCACCACGATGACGTTACGGGCGCCGCTCACATCGGGATAGTTTACAGGCTGATAAGCCAACTCGGGCGCAGGTTCATTGATGTAGGCTCTCACCTTGAGGTTCACCACCACCCGGCGTCCCCGCGCGTCTATGCTCCTACGCAATATCCTAAGGGCGTTGATGGTGCGGACATCCATTCCGCGCTCCTTGGCCACACACCTTTTCACTTGCTCTATGTCTGCCGCCTGCGCCGGGGCCAACCTCAACTGATATTCCTCTACCATCTCGCTAACTATATAATTGATGTACTTTCCTCGGTGACGAATGCCATGAAAATCAGCCCATGCGGGCAATTTTTTCGCGAAATTAATCATTTTCCTTATAAAACGTTTGCGGTTGCGCACTTTTTTCGTATTTTCGCGATTAAGTTTTGTCTCGGCCCCACTTGTTTTGGGGGAGGCATTGCATTACTAAACAACAACGAAAATGAAAGTATTGAAATTTGGCGGAACATCTGTGGGTTCCGTGCAGAGCATTCTGAGCCTGAAACGAATAGTGGAAAATGAGGCCAAGCGCCAACCTGTCATCGTGGTAGTAAGTGCCCTGAGCGGCATCACCGACAAACTTATCAGCACCGCGATGACCGCCTTGAGGCACGACGACCATTGGAAACGGGAATTTGATGCCATGGTCGACCGCCATCACAAGATGATAGACACCATCATCACCGACAACAAGAAAAGAGAAGATCTTTTCAATCGAGTCGACTCCCTGTTCGAGCAACTACGCAGCATTTATTACGGTGTCTACCTGATACATGACCTAAGCCAAAAGACCCAGGACACCATCGTCAGCTATGGCGAACGGCTTTCCAGCAACATCGTGGCCACGCTCATAGGCGGTGCCAAGTGGTTTGACGCACGCAAGTTCATCAAGACCGAGCGCAAGAACAACAAACACACACTGGACAGCGAGCTGACCGCCAAGTTAGTGCGGGACGCATTCAGTGATATGCCTCGCGTATCCTTGGTGCCAGGCTTCATCAGCCGTGACCGGGACACTGACGAAATAACTAATCTGGGAAGAGGCGGCAGCGATTACACCGCGGCCATATTGGCGGCCGCCCTCAACGCGGAAGTATTGGAGATATGGACAGACGTAGACGGGTTCATGACCGCTGACCCCCGAGTCATCAAGACAGCCTATACCATCAACGAATTGAGCTACATAGAGGCCATGGAGCTATGCAATTTCGGTGCCAAGGTTATCTATCCCCCCACCATATACCCTGTATGCGTGAAGAATATTCCCATATTGGTGAAGAACACTTTCAACCCCGAAAAGCCCGGAACCATTATTAAACAAAAAGTAGCTGCTGACACGAAGCCCATCAAAGGTATCTCCTCCATCAAGGGAACCTCGCTCATCACCGTGACGGGACTCTCGATGGTGGGCGTGATAGGTGTTAATAGGCGCATCTTTTCCGCTTTGGCCAACCACGGCATCTCCGTGTTCATGGTGTCGCAAGCGTCATCTGAGAATTCCACTTCCATCGGCGTAAGGGAAGAAGACGCACAAGCAGCCGCCAAAGTACTCAACGAAGAGTTTGCCGCCGAGATAGAAGACGGAGCCATGTTCCCCATGCACGTGGAAGACGGACTGGCTACCATCGCCATCGTGGGTGAGAACATGAAACACGCCGCAGGTATAGCGGGCAAGCTTTTCGGCACATTGGGCCGCAGTGGCATCAGCGTGATAGCCTGCGCCCAAGGAGCCTCTGAGACCAATATCTCCTTCGTGGTGAAAGCGGATTACCTGCGCAAGAGCCTCAACGTCATCCACGACTCGTTCTTTCTATCGGAATACAAAGTGCTCAACCTCTTCATTTGCGGCGTGGGCACCGTAGGCGGCAAACTGATAGAGCAAATCCAGAAACAATACGAAGAACTGAAGGAGCGCAACCGGCTGAAGCTAAACGTCGTTGGCATTGCCTCCTCCACCAAGGCCATCTTCAACCGTGACGGCATAGACCTCTCCACCTACAAGGCACAACTGGCCAATAGTTCTCCCAACACTTCGCAACAGTTGCGAGAAGGCGTGCTCAAGATGAATATTTTCAATAGCGTGTTCGTGGACTGTACCGCCTCAAAGGAAATAGCAGACCTCTACCAACAGTTCCTGGAACACAACATCTCCGTGATAGCCGCCAACAAGATAGCCGCCTCGGGCAAGTACGAAGCCTACGTCAAATTGCGACAGACGGCCATCGACAGGGGAGTGAAGTTCAGGTATGAGACCAATGTAGGCGCAGGTCTACCCATCATTGGCACTATCAACGACCTGCGCAACTCCGGCGACCACATCCTGAAAATAGAGGCCGTGCTTAGCGGCACGCTCAATTTCATATTCAACGAGATATCCGCCACTACGCCTTTCTCGGCCACAGTGAGGAAAGCCAAGGAGATGGGGTACAGCGAACCCGACCCCAGGATAGACCTCAGCGGCAGCGACGTGATACGCAAGCTGGTCATCCTCAGCCGCGAGGCGGGCTACCATGTGGAGCAAGACGACGTGGAGAAGCACTTGTTCGTGCCCGATTCCTACTTTTCCGGTAGCCTGGATGATTTTTGGAAACGACTGCCCGAGCTAGACGCTGACTTCGAAAAACGACGCCAACAACTGGAAGCAGAAGGGAAACGCTGGCGATTCGTAGCCACCATGGAGGGTGGAAAAACCCGCGTAGCCCTGCAGGCTGTGGGCAAAGAACATCCCTTCTACAAGTTGGAAGGCAGCAACAACATCGTAATGCTCACCACCGAGCGGTACAAGGAATACCCCATGCTCATACAGGGTTATGGCGCGGGAGCCTCGGTGACCGCCGCCGGCGTATTCGCCAACATCATGTCCATTGCCAACGTGTAACCCTTAACACAGCAGACCGCTTATGAAACACATTATCATCTTGGGCGATGGCATGGCCGACCACCGTGTGGAGCGGCTTGGCGACAAGACCCTGTTACAATTTGCCCACACACCCTATATGGACTTGTTGGCCAAGAACGGCAAGACCGGCCGCCTGCACACCATCCCCCAGGGATTCCATCCTGGCAGCGAGGTGGCCAACACCGCCATCTTGGGTTACGACCTCAATAAAGTATACGAGGGCCGCGGCCCTCTAGAGGCCGCTTCCATAGGCTACGAGATGCAGCCGGAGGACATGGCCATGCGCTGCAACATCATTACCCTCCTCGACGGCAAAATACACAACCACCACGGCGGACATCTAACGACTGAACAAGGAGACCTGCTCATCCAATATCTCAACAAGAACCTGGGCAATGGGCAAGTCAGGTTTATCACGGGCATACAATACCGCCACCTACTGGTCATCAAGCACGCCAGCAAGCACGTGGTTTGCGCCCCGCCGCATGACCATCCTGGAGAAGAATGGAAACCGTTGCTGGTGAAACCCGAGCCTAACGCACCTGGAGAAGAAGGGCGCATGAGTGCCGAGGAGACCGCTGAGCTTATCAACCACCTAATACTCCGCTCCCAGGAATTGTTGGCCGACCACCCCTTTAACCAAGGCCGGCATGCCCCCGCCAACTCCATTTGGCCATGGAGCGGGGGTTATCGCCCCTCCATGTCAACCCTCTCTGACATGTTCCCGGCAGTCCGCTCGGGCAGCGTTATCAGTGCCGTTGACCTCATCAGGGGCATTGGGCACTACGCCGGGCTGGACATCATCAAGGTGCCTGGCGCAACGGGGCTGGCAGACACCAACTACGAGGGAAAAGTAGAGGCCGCCCTCGAAGCCTTGCGCCATCAAGATTTCGTGTTCCTGCATATCGAGGCCAGTGACGAGGCAGGGCACGACGGCGACTTGAAACTGAAGTTGAAAACCATCGAGAATCTTGACAGCAGGGCCGTGAAACCCATTTACGAAGCCGTCAGCCAATGGAATGAGCCAGTATGTGTTGCCGTGATGCCCGACCATCCCACGCCCGTGGAGTTGCGCACCCATGTAGATGAGCCAGTGCCTTTCCTTATCTGGCATCCTGGCATACAGCCAGACAGTGTCACGCACTATGACGAAGAAAGCTGCGCAAGCGGTGAATACGGACTGCTGGAGCTGAATGAATTCATGCGCGCCTTCATGAGCCTATGAAAATAATCTTACCCGCAATAAACAAAAAAGCATAAAAAATGAAATACTATTCCACCAATCACGAGGCACCTATCTCCTCTCTTCACAAAGCCGTGGTGAAAGGCTTGGCGGAAGATAAAGGCCTCTATATGCCAGAACGCATCAAGAAACTGCCCCAAGAGTTTTTCGACCGCATAGAGCAACTGTCAGCGCAAGAAATCGCTTGCCAGGTGGCCGACGCTTTCTTCGGCGAAGACGTGGAGGCGGAAGCCCTGCGCCAGATTGTTTGCGACACGCTGTCCTTTGACCTGCCCGTCGTGCCCGTAGACGAACGTATCTACGCCCTGGAACTCTTCCACGGACCCACGCTCGCCTTCAAGGACGTGGGCGCCAGGTTTATGGCTCGCCTGCTACGCTACTTCCTGCGCCAGGAGGGAAGCCAGCCCGTCAACGTGCTCGTGGCTACTTCCGGGGACACAGGCTCTGCCGTAGCCAACGGATTCCTGGGCGTGGAGGGCATCCATGTGTATGTGCTCTACCCCAAAGGAAAGGTTAGCCAAATACAGGAATGCCAGTTCACCACCCTGGGGCAGAATATCACCGCCTTGGAAGTGGATGGCGTTTTCGACGATTGCCAAGCCCTGGTGAAATCCGCTTTCATGGACGAAGAGCTCAACCAGCATATGAAACTCACTTCCGCCAACTCCATCAACGTGGCCCGCTTCCTGCCCCAAGCCTTCTATTACTTCAATGCCTACGCCCGGCTCAAGGAACGGGGCGAGGCCGATAACCTGGTGGTCTGCGTGCCAAGTGGCAATTTCGGCAACATCACGGCAGGCATCTTCGGCTACATGATGGGGCTGCCCGTCAAACGATTTATAGCCGCCAACAACGCCAACGACATTTTCTACCAATATCTGCAAACCGGCGAATACCACCCAAGGGCTAGCCGGCAGACCCTGGCCAACGCCATGGACGTGGGCGATCCCAGCAATTTCGCCCGCATATACGACCTCTTCGGAGGCAGCCACCAGCGCATCTGCCAATTGGTAAGCGGTGCCACCTATAGCGACGAGCGCATACGGGAAACCATGCGGGAGTGCTATACCCGAACGGGATATATCCTCGACCCCCACGGCGCATGCGGCTATCAAGCCTTGAGGGAAGGATTGAGAGAAGGCGAGACGGGCGTTTTCCTGGAGACAGCCCACCCCGCGAAGTTCAAGGAGAAGGTAGACACCATCATAGGGCAGGATATAGAGATACCCGAAAGGCTCGCCGCCTTCATGAAAGGCAAGAAACAAAGCGTCCACATGGCCAATGACTTCTCCACCTTCAAGCAATACTTGATGGCCCAGCCCTAGCCGCTACCCTAAATCATTAATTGACATAAAACATCAAAAAGGACTGTACCACAATCATTTGTGCGCAGTCCTTTTATTTTGCGTTAACCAACAAAGGAAAATAAGTTGTTTTGCTCACGAAAACAAGTTGTTTTGCCGATGAAAACAAGTTAAATTGAAGAGCGAAATAACTTGTTTCGCAAACCCGCCTAATTCTTCCTCAAAAACATTCGAGACCAGCCCGCCGCTTACGTGAAACAGAAATAATAGACAGCGGCCAAAACGGCGACCAAAATCAGCAAGACGAGCGTCTTCAACAAGCAGGTGGCTACTTTCTTAAGCACTATAATGCCCACGATGACAGCCACCAGCACAAACACGTAATATCCGAAATTCTCCATGACACAAATATTCGCGATTACTGAAACAACTTGAGGAACGGAGCGGGAACGGGCGTGGAAAACTCCATGCGCTCTCCCGTCACGGGATGATAAAAGCACAACACGTAAGCGTGAAGGCAGAGACGGTGGCACGGGTCATCGCCATTGCCGTACTTCGGGTCACCGCAAACGGGATGCCCCATATCCGCGGTGTGGACACGTATCTGGTTTTTGCGTCCTGTCTCTAGCTGGAACTCCATGAGTGTATGGCTTTCGCCACGGCGCAATACCCTGTAGTGGGTGACGGCATACTTGCCGCCATTGTCCACGGGGCTGCTATAGGTAATGTATGCCTTATTATCCTTGAGCCAATTGGCCACGGTGCCCTGGTCGTCTCGCATCACGCCCGACACCACGGCCACGTAACGGCGGTCGTAGACCGTATGATGCCAATCCCGTTCCAAGTCCATGGCCGTTTGTTTGTCTTTGGCATATATCATCAAACCGCTGGTATCCCTGTCGAGGCGATGCACCACATGGGCTCGGACATGCTTGCCGCACTTCTGGAAATGGTCGTCCAGCACGCTCTTGACGTTGAGCGTGGAATGACCCGCCTGCATGCTGAGGATGCCCACGTTCTTTTCCACCACCACAAGATAAGGATCTTCATAAACTATTCGCACGTAGCGGCTGCGCAGTTCGTCGTCACGCTTGCGCTTGGAGACGCTGACCGTCATGCCAGGCTTGAGAGGAGCGTCAAACTGGGTCACCACCTTGCCGTTAACCAGCACGCCCCTTCCCTGCAAGGTAGCCTTCACCTTGGAACGGCTTTGCCCTTTTACGTTCTCCAGGAGCCACTCCAACAGCGAAGCCTCCCTTTCTACTTTGTAGACAACATATCGTTCTTGCCCCTCACTATAATCTGTTTTCCTCATACAAGGCGCGAAATTACAAAAATTCCAAGAAATATTCCATCACGCCAGCAACATTTTTCTCACGACAAAATTGGGCATATCCGTTTTTTTACTGGAAAGTCTTGGCGGATAGGCATTAATTTCGTAACTTCGCGGGCGAATTTTTAAGGTAATAAAGAAAACAATGATTACAGTAACGAACCTTGCCATCCAATTCGGGAAAAGAGTGCTCTACAAAGACGTGAACCTGAAGTTCACCAATGGAAACATCTATGGTGTCATTGGCGCCAACGGCGCGGGAAAGTCTACCCTATTGCGAGCTATCAGTGGAGAACTGGAACCCAACAAGGGAAGCGTGGAGTTAGGCCCGGGAGAACGCCTCTCCGTGCTGGAGCAGGACCACTTCAAGTATGACGAGGTGAGAGTAATAGACACCGTGCTGATGGGACACCAGCCCCTTTGGCAGAACATGAAGGAGCGCGAGGCGCTCTACGGCAAGGCGGAAATGACCGAGGAAGACGGTAACCGCGCCGCCGAACTGGAGGAAAAGTTCGCCGAGATGAACGGTTGGGAGGCGGAAAGCGACGCCGCTCAACTCTTGCAGAACTTGGGCGTGAAGGAGGAAGCCCACCAAAAACTGATGGGAGAGCTGAGCAACAACGAGAAAGTGCGCGTCATGCTGGCCAAGGCTCTCTTCGGAAACCCCGATAACCTGCTGCTCGACGAGCCTACCAACGACCTCGACCTGGACACCGTGGAGTGGCTGGAGGAATACCTGAGCAACCTGGAGCAGACCGTGCTCGTGGTCTCTCATGACCGCCACTTCCTGGATGCCGTCAGCACACAGACCGTGGACATAGACTTCGGTAAAGTAACCATGTTCGCCGGCAACTACTCTTTCTGGTACGAAAGTTCGCAATTAGCCCTGCGCCAAGCGCAAAACCAACGCATGAAAGCCGAGGAGAAACGCCGACAGCTGGAGGAATTCATACGCCGGTTCTCGGCCAACGTGGCCAAGAGCAAGCAGACAACTTCCAGGAAGAAGATGCTGGCCAAGCTGAACGTGGAGGAGATACGCCCCTCCAGCCGCAAATACCCTGGCATCATATTCCAGATGGAAAGAGAACCAGGCAACCAAATACTTGAGGTGGAAGGCCTGAAGGCAGTGGATGAAGATGGAACTGTTCTTTTCGACAACGTGAACTTCAACGTGGAAAAAGGAGAAAAGGTGGTGTTCCTCAGCCATAACCCCAAAGCCATGACAGCTCTCTTTGAAATCATCAACGGCAACAGGGAGGCGCAAGCCGGCACTTACAAGTGGGGTGTCACCATCACTACGGCCTATTTGCCACTGGATAACACGGAGTTTTTCCAAAGCGACCTGAATCTCGTGGACTGGCTCAGCCAATACGGCCCTGGCAACGAGGTGGTGATGAAAGGATTCCTGGGCAGGATGCTCTTCAGCGGCGAGGAAGTGTTGAAGAAGGTGAACGTGCTCTCGGGAGGCGAGAAGATGCGCTGCATGATAGCGCGCATGCAATTGCAAAACGCCAACTGCCTGATACTCGATACGCCTACCAACCACCTGGACCTGGAGAGCATACAAGCTTTCAACAACAACCTGATAGCGTTTAAGGGCAACGTGCTCTTCGCCAGCCACGACCATGAATTTATCAACACTGTGGCCAACCGTGTCATAGAGCTCACGCCTAAAGGTACCATCGACAAACTGATGACTTATGACGACTACATCTATGATGAGCAAATCAAAGAGCAGAAAGCCAAAATGTATGGTTTGGCATAATTTTTGCTTTTAGACTTACGAAAAACTTAATACCTAACGACTATGGCTACAGAAGAAAAGAACATCAATATCGAGGGCGAAGACTTGGAAAAACAACCCGAAATAGACAACGAGGTACAACAGAACGCCAACGCCGATGACAAAGAGCAGAATGGAACTGAGGCGAAAGCGGAAGACAACGCGGAGCCACAGCCCACAGAGCCAGACCCCGTGGAGAAGCTGAAACAGGAAAACGAGAAGCTGAAAGACCAGCTACTGCGCCAAATGGCCGAGTTTGACAACTACAAGAAGCGTACCCTGAAAGAGAAAGCCGAACTGATACTAAACGGCGGCGAACGCACCGTTGTGGCTATACTACCCGTGCTGGACGACTTCGAGCGTGCCTTGGCCGACAAGAGCGAAGACCCGAAAGCTATCAAGGAAGGCGTACAAATGATATACCATAAGTTTATCAAGTCACTTGAGACCTTGGGCGTGAAAAAGATCGAAACCGAAGGAAAAGACTTTGACGTGGATTTCCATGAGGCCGTGGCCATGGTACCAGGCATGGGAGACGACAAAAAAGGGAAGGTCATCGACTGCATGCAAACCGGATACATGATGAATGAAAGGGTAATCCGCCACGCCAAGGTGGCTGTAGGACAATAAAGCGACATGGCTAAGAGAGACTATTATGAGGTGTTGGGCGTAACGAAAAACGCCAGCGAGGACGAAATCAAGAAAGCTTATCGCAAGATAGCCATCAAATATCACCCCGACCGCAACCCCGGCAACAAGGAAGCTGAAGAAAAATTCAAGGAAGCAGCCGAGGCATACGACGTATTGCGTGACCCGCAGAAGCGCCAACAATATGATCAGTTTGGCTTTGAGGGGGCACAAGGAGGGTTCGGAGGCTTCAGCGGTGGCGGCATGAACATGGATGATATCTTCTCCATGTTCGGCGACATCTTTGGCGGGCACTCTGGATTTGACAGTTTCTCAGGTTTCGGCAGAAGCAGGGGTGGACAACGCCCGCGCCACCGGGGCAACGACCTCAGGCTCAGGGTAAGAATCAACCTGCAAGAGGTGGCCAAGGGAGTGACAAAGAAATTTAACGTGCATAAGGATATCACCTGTCCACACTGCCACGGAACGGGTTGCGAGGGTGGCCACAGCCCAGAGACCTGCCCCACTTGCGGTGGTTCTGGCGTGACAATAAAGACCGCTCGCACCATGTTTGGAGCGATGCAGACACAAACCACCTGCCCACAATGTAACGGCGAGGGCGTGATTATCACCCACAAGTGTACCCATTGCAATGGGCTTGGTGTCGTCAAAGGAGATGAAGTGGTGGAGGTGAACATACCCGCAGGCGTAGCTGAGGGAATGGTCATTAACATTCCCGGCAAAGGCAACGCAGGCATTCACAACGGCATCAACGGAGATATACAAGTATTGATTTCGGAAGAAGAGAACGATACCTACGTTAGGGATGGGCAGAACCTATATTACAACCTGCTGCTCGACTTTCCCACGGCCGCATTGGGCGGAGAAGTAGAAGTGCCCCTAATAGATGGCTCCACAACTACACTCAAGATAGAGCCTGGCACACAACCTGGCAAACAACTTCTCTTGAGAGGAAAAGGATTGCCAGCCGTACAGGGCTATGGGAGGGGCATGGGAGATATCATCGTCAATACAAGTGTCTACGTGCCCAAGACGCTGAACAAGGAGGAAAAAGAGGCGATAAAGTCGCTACGAGGCAGCGATAACCTCAAGGGCGACAAGACGGAAAGGAAATCCATCTTCGAGTCATTCTTCAAGAACATCTTCAAATAACAAGAGGCAAGAAGGCCTATGGATTACCAGGAAACCACGAAATACCTATTCACAAGCACCCCTGTTTTCGAACATGTGGGTGCTTCCGCTTATAAAGAAGGGCTAGGAAACACGCTCGCCTTAGACGAACACTTCGGCCATCCCCATCTTAGCTACCGCACAATCCACGTGGCAGGCACCAACGGCAAGGGTTCTTGCTCCCACACGCTGGCTGCCATTCTGCAAGCGCAAGGCTATAAAGTGGGACTCTACACCTCGCCCCACCTGGTGGACTTCAGGGAGCGAATCAGGGTGAATGGCAAATGCGTAAGCGAAGAATACGTGATAGACTTCGTGGAGAAAGAAAGAGTTTTCTTTGAGCCACTTCATCCCTCATTTTTTGAATTAACCACAGCCATGGCGTTCAAGTATTTCGCCGAGCAAAAGGTAGATATCGCCGTCGTGGAAGTGGGATTGGGCGGCAGACTGGACTGCACCAACATCATCAATCCACTGATTTCCGTCATCACTAACATCAGCCTAGACCACACGAAATTCCTGGGCAATACCCTGCAACAAATAGCCCATGAAAAGGCGGGCATCATCAAGGAGAATATTCCCGTTGTAATAGGTGAGACCATGGCGGAAACCCGTGAGGTATTTCTGTCTAAGGCAGAAGCCATGCACGCTCCCATCCATTTTGCCGAAGAGGAATACGCAGCCCTCACTTCCAGAAGTTTGCCCGAAGACGGTAGGCTATACCATATATATAATAAGAAATTCAGAGCGGAACTTGGCGGAGATTACCAAGAGCGAAACATGCGTACCATCCTCTCGTCCATAGACTTACTGCGCCAACGGGGCATTGATTGCAGTGAGCGGTCTTTCCTGGAAGGAGTCAATCACGTTTGCGAATTGACTGGCTTAATGGGCAGATGGCAAACCTTGAGACAAAAACCCAGGGTTATTTGCGATACGGGACACAATGTGGGGGCATGGACTTACCTCGCATCCCAACTGAAAACTCAATCATGCCAGCGGCTGCGCGTGATATTCGGCATGGTAGACGACAAGGACGTAGACACTGTGATGGACATGCTCCCCAAAGACGCGGCCTATTATTGGACACAAGCCAGCAGCCACCGGGCTATTCCTGTAGAAGCTATAGCCAAGAAAGGCGAACAAAGAAGGCTAAGGGGAAAAATCCACAAAAACGTAGGCGAAGCATACCAAGCCGCCCTGTCAGATTGCAACGAAAACGACCTCATATTCGTCGGCGGTTCGTCATACATAGTAGCAGACTTGCTAAGTATAAAGGTTTTTTGATTTTTTAAAGCTAATAGTTTGTAATACTCAGTTTTTTTCCGTTACTTTGCAAAGATAACCATGAGTAACGAATCTAAAACTTGATATTATGAACACCGACCCACAGAACATTTGCGGCTTGAAGCGTTCCGACTTCCAAGCCACAATCAATGGAAAACAAACAGACCTTTACATCCTTAAGAACAAACAAGGCAACGAGGTGGCCATCACCAATTATGGCGGAGCATTGGTAGCCATTATGGTACCCGACCGCAACGGCAACCTAGCCAATGTGGTGCAAGGGCACGACAACATACAGGATGTCATCAACTCCCCTGAACCTTATTTGAGTACGCTCATCGGCCGTTATGGCAACCGCATCAAGGAAGGCAAGTTCACCCTGCACGGCAAGGAATACCAACTAGCCATCAACAACGGCCCCAACGCATTACATGGCGGCCCCACGGGTTTCCACGCAAGAGTATGGAACGCCATACAGATGAATGAGCAAACGCTAGTGCTCAACTATGTGAGCGCATACGGCGAGGAAGGATTCTCCGGAGAATTGAAGACCACGGTGGTCTATACCTTCAACAATGACAATGAACTGGTGATAGATTACCTGGCCACTACCAACAAGCAGACCATCATCAACCTGACCAATCACGGTTTCTTCTCATTGGCAGGCATCGCTGACCCAACGCCCACCATAGACAACCTCATATGCGAAATCAACGCAGATTTCTTCATCCCCATTGACAATACTTCTATCCCTACGGGAGAAATACTGAAAGTGGAAGGAACGCCTTTCGACTTCCGCACGCCAAAACCCGTTGGCCAGGACATAGACGCTGATGACGAACAAATAAAGAACGGAAGCGGCTATGACCACTGCTTCGTGCTCAACAAAAAAGAGCCTGGAGAATTGTCTTTCGCCGCAAAGATAACCGAGCCCGTGAGTGGCAGAACCATGGAAGTATATACCACGGAGCCAGGCGTACAGCTCTACACCGACAACTGGGCCACGGGATACAAGGGACAGAACGGAGCAACCTTCCCACGCCGCAGCGGCATTTGCTTCGAGGCGCAACACTTCCCCGACAGCCCCAACCGCCCGTATTTCCCACCCGTGGTATTGAAACCAGGCGAGCAATACAAACAAAAGACCATCTACAAGTTTGGCGTGGAGCGTTGATCGTTCCACTCATCGTCCTACATACAAGTTTCTAGCATTATGGGAAACAGTAAAAACAACAGTAACATCATCGCCATCATCACGATGATGTTCATCTATGCGATGATTTCTTTTGTCACCAACCTGGCCGCCCCGCTGGGAGTCATCTGGAAAAACCAACCCGAGATAGGCGGCAGCAACCTGTTGGGCATGATGGGCAACTTCATGAACTTCTTCGCCTACCTATTCATGGGCATCCCAGCAGGAAAGTTACTCACCAAGATAGGCTACAAGAAGACCGCCATGCTGGGCATCGGGACAGGATTTGTGGGCGTGCTCATACAATACCTCTCCGGCTTCCCGCAGGGCATGACGGGTTTTTACGTCTACCTGCTGGGGGCATTCGTGTCAGGATTCTGCGTTTGCCTGCTCAACACCGTTGTCAATCCCATGCTCAATCTGCTGGGAGGCGGTGGCAACCGAGGCAACCAACTCAACCTCATTGGCGGCACGCTGAATTCCTTGGCGGGAACATTGACACCCATGCTCGTAGGAGCTTTGGTGGGAACAGTCACCGCCAGCACCCAGATGGCTGATGTAAACCTGGTACTCTACATCGCCATGGGCGTATTCGCGGGTGCTTTCATCATCCTGGGCTTCATCCCCATCCAGGATCCCGAGATGGGCAAGACCACCGCGGACACCGTGTTTGAGCACAGTCCCTGGGCTTTCCGCCATTGCACGTTGGGCGTAATAGCCATCTTTGTCTATGTGGGCGTGGAGATAGGCTTGCCTGGTACGCTGAATTTCTATCTCTCCGACACCACCTCTAAGGGTGGATGGGCACAGCCCGAGTCCGTGGCTAACGCCGCCGCTATTGGTGGTTTCGTGGCAGGCACCTACTGGCTGTTGATGCTGGTAGGCCGATTCATCGCCGGATTCATCGCGGACAAGATATCGTCACGCACCATGATGCTCTGCACCAATGCCGTGGGCATGGTCTTGATAATAGCCGCCATGCTGGCCCCAAAGTCTGTCACCGTCGACATGCCCTTGTTCACTGGTTCTTCCTTTGACATGACCATGGTACCCGTCAGCGCATTGCTCATCGTGCTCTGCGGCCTTTGCACCTCCATCATGTGGGCCTCCATCTTCAACCTGGCCACTGAGGGATTGGGCAAATACACCGCCCAAGCCTCGGGCATCTTCATGATGATGGTGGTAGGAGGAGGCGTGCTGCCTTTGATACAAAACTACATTGCCGACAAGGCTGGCTACATGGTCAGCTACGTAATACCCCTCCTGGCCATGGCCTATATGTTCTATTATGCCTTCACCGGCTACAAAAACGTGAACAAGGACATTCCCGTGGATTGACCACCAACACAGATTTCACCAACCAGCCATAGTAATAACTACAAAAAACAAAAACATCATGGACATAGAATATGTAAGAAGCCGTTTTGTGAAACATTTCGACGGCAGGACGGGCAATATCTACATGTCGCCCGGACGCATTAATCTCATCGGCGAGCATACAGACTACAACGGGGGATTCGTGTTTCCCGGAGCGGTAGACAAGGGCATCATGGCCGAGGTGCGCCCCAATGGGCTCAACACAGTGATGCTTTACTCTATCGACCTGAAAGACCGCGTGGAATTCAAGGTGGACGATCCCGAAGGCCCCCGCACTACTTGGGCACGCTATATCTATGGCATCGTGCAAGAGATGAAGGCCCTGGGTGTGGACGTGAAGGGATTCAACGCCGCCTTCTATGGCGACGTGCCCCTGGGAGCGGGCATGTCCTCTTCTGCCGCGCTGGAGAGTTGCTTCGCCTACGCGCTGAACGACCTCTTCGGTGACAACAAGGTCTCCAAGTGGGACATGGCACTTGCCGGACAAGCGACAGAGCACAAGTACGTGGGCGTAAACTGCGGTATCATGGATCAGTTTGCCAGTGTCTTCGGACAGGAAGGAAAACTGATGCGCCTGGACTGCCGTAGCCGCGAGTTCGAGTACTTCCCTTTCAATCCACAGGGCTACAAGCTCTTCCTGGTGAACTCCAAGGTGAAGCACGAACTGGTAGGCTCCCCCTATAACGACCGCCGCAAGAGTTGCGAAAACGTGGTGAAACACATCGCCGCCAAGCACCCCGAAGCAACGTTCGATACCCTGCGTGACTGCACGTGGGAACAGCTGGAGGAAGTAAGGGCAGAAGTTGGCGAAGAGGATTACACGCGCGCCCACTTCGTGCTGGGAGAAAAAGACCGCGTGTTGGCAGTCTGCGATGCCCTGCAAAAAGGCGACTATGAGACCGTGGGACTGAAAATGTATGAGACCCACGAAGGTTTGAGCAAGGAATATGAAGTAAGCTGTGAGGAGCTGGACTTCCTGGCAGACTTGGCAAAGGCCAGTGGCGTGACTGGCAGCCGCATCATGGGAGGCGGTTTCGGTGGCTGCACCATCAACCTGGCCAAGAACGGGATATACGATAAATTCGTGACCGAAGTCAAGGAGAAGTTCACAGCCAAGTTTGGACACGCCCCCGAGATTTACGACGTAGTCATCTCGCAAGGCGCCCACAAGGTTTGTTAAACACGACCTGGGAAGTTGGACGTGCTCGAAATATGTCAACTGGCGCCAGCTAGGTCGCTTGCTGGATGATTATGTACCTTGAACGTAAATTATATTCTGTCCTGTGAGAAGGAATGGCTTTTTACCATAAAGGAAAGCCATTCCTTTTTTCTTGAACATAAATTCCACGAATGCCGCCAGACACGCCGCTTGAGCGTCACCGTAAATCCTGCGACTCCGCATATCCGCCAATAACATGAATCCGACGGATTGCGTTTTTCGCGTACCAAAACTATAAAGACGTGGCGTGCCGCGTCTCCTTGGCGAGAACGCATGGAATTACCATGCCGCTTGATGAGAGGCGCGAAGCGACAACTTGAAAGGAGACGCAGCAGGCCACGTCTCTATAATTGGCGGCATGTTATTGCCGCCTCGCGGTAACATTCCTGGCGATATCCAGCAGTATTGCTTTTGAAAGTCAGCAGTATTGCTTTTGAAAGTCAGTAGTATTGCTCTCCCAGTACCAGCCTACTGAAACTCCAGTACCAATAGACTAGTACTGGAAAGGATACTATACTTCCAGGAACATGAAGCCATATACGCCACGGCATCTCTATAACTTTTCGTCGAGAATGAAAACAAGTTATTTTGTCGATGAAAACAAGTTATTTTGGTCAGCAAAACAAGTTAAATTGATGAGGAAAACAACTTGTTTTGCCATCGGTAATTTCCCTCTCAAACCGATTCCGCCAACGCATGAGATTATAACACGCTTAAACCCAAATAGATACCAGGCCATAAGAAGCGGCTCAGTGGATTTTCAGTGGGGAATAATCAGTTCTTGCCTCGCGGTGTCCGGGGATATGCGGAGATGTTGTGGGCAACGTGCATGGGAG
>ULKS01008813.1_pt1 | contig 35776 bp, 19 predicted proteins | sample 1951211 | NCBI WGS metagenome assembly ULKS01 (sample SAMEA4835506, study PRJEB28245) | human gut metagenome | biome: gut microbiome; material: fecal sample | place: Denmark | collected 2008 | reverse complement strand
TGATTTTCAGTATTACAAGCGGAGAGACAGGGATTCAACCCGCAAAAAGACATCGACGTGAAGTCCTTGCGCTTCGGGTCGTTTACCGAAGTCAATTTCGGCCGGGGCAGCAAAGTGGTCCGTACCCGTAAGGAAGGGAAGGATTTGATTGCGGTGTTCGACGGGGCGGGGAGCGGCATCGGTCCGGATGAGTTCGCGCCCAAATTGTTAGGACGCGGCAAGAAGGGCGGTTTGCTTTACGGCTATGCTTCCTTGCCTTACGTAGATTACCGTCCGGCTATGCTTTCGGCGGCTTATCCCATGTATGACAAAGAACGGCAGGCTTTGATTCTGGAAGTGAAGAACTATGGCTTGTCGTCTTCCCGTCCGTCCCGTGTGGTGGTGCAGGCTGACGGACGTACGTTGGCTGAAGGCGAAGTCGGGAAACTGTTGCCTTATGGTGTGCAGGAACTGCGGATGAAAACGGCATTTGCCCCTACGGCAAAAGAATTGTCCACATTGACGGTCGTGTTTTATACCGACGGGCAGGAGGTGCGGCGTGACATTTTAAGGTATTAACGAATCAAACGAGGGCGTGAACGTATTACCGGAATATTTGTGCGCCCTGTTTCTTTGGGGCTGGTGTCTGTCATTGGGCGCGGCCCGTGCCTCCTGTGAAGTGTTGGACCTCAATCCGGATTGGAAATATCTGTCCGGAGGCCATCCCAGGGCTGAGCAACCGGCTTACGGTGACAGGGCGTGGGAGCCTATCAGTCTGTTTAGTATTATTTAACTGGTTGGAATAAGTCTTTTGTGGTTCTCGAACGTATTTAAGATAAAGATGAGTTGGTTTTTTCATGCACTTATTCATCGAAATTAGGTTAACAGTTAGTTTGAGGATTGGTTTTGCGTGGGGTAAGAAGGTTGTTTCTTCAGGAAAAAATGCGTGGGAACAATGAAAAGACAAATTTTATTATTAGGATTAGTTTTGATGGTATGCCGGGGGTGGGCGGCCGAATGGCAATGGTCGGTGCCCATACCCGGCATTGTTTCTGATGAGACCGGTGGGCATCCGAGGGCATTCCTTTACATCCCGGACGATTGCCATCGGGTGAAAGCCGTCATGGTGGGCAACCACAACATGTGTGAAGAGACGTTGTTTGAGAATGTGTCTTTCCGCCGCGCCATCCGGGGCATGGGACTGGCTTTGGTTTGGGTCACGCCCGGATGGGACCAAGTGTGGAATGCGGATAAGGGTACACCGGAAGCGTATTGGCGTATGTTGGAAGATTTGGCTGAGGTCAGCGGATATGCGGAACTGGCGTATGCGCCCGTCGTGCCGTTCGGCCATTCCGCCATGGCTACTTTCCCTTGGAACTTTGCCGCCTGGCATCCGGAGCGTACGTTGGCCGTGGTGTCTTACCACGGCGATGCCCCACGCACGAACCTGACTGGCTACGGACGCGAAAATATAGAGTGGGGACGTACGAGGAATATCGACGGCATCCCCGGCCTGATGGTAGAGGGAGAGTATGAATGGTGGGAGGCCCGTGTCAATCCGGCCCTGGCATTCCGTATGATGTATCCCGAAAGTTGCATTTCATTTTTGTGCGATGCGGGTCGCGGCCATTTCGATGTGTCGGACCGTACGGCGGAATATATCGCCTTGTTCGTGAAGAAGGCCATGCAGGCGCGTCTGCCGGAGGATGCTTCGGAAGGCCATGTTCAGGAGTTGAAGAAAGTGCGTCCCGAGGACGGTTGGCTGGCGGAACGTTGGCATCCCGTGCAACCGCGTCGGGCCAAGGCTGCCCCTTTTGCGGAATACAGGGGCGACGTGCATGATGCGTTCTGGTATTTCGACCGTGAGATGGCAGAACTTACGGAAGCCCGTTATGCCGAAGAACGTGGGAAGGAACTGTTATATTTGGGTGTGGAGCAGCAGGGGCGTTTGGTGGGATATGACGCAGAACGGCATGTCAAGGCCAATCCGCGTTTCATACCGGAGGCAGACGGGTTGACGTTCCGCTTGCGGCCTGTTTTCACCGATAGCCTCCGTCGCAAGGTGGTGCGTCCGGACGTGAAGGGGCATCCTTATGTCGAACGTATTTGCGGCCCGGTGAAAGTGGTGGACGATACGACATTCAAGGTGGATTTCTACCGCATGGGCACAGACAATGTGAAGCGTACGGCAGAGATGTGTCTTGTGGCTTGTTACGATGGGGACGACCGCCATAAGAGTGTGGTACAGGAACTCACCATCCGCATTCCTTATCCCCTTAAAGAGGGTAAACGGCAATGTTTGCTCTTTCCCGGTCTGGAAGATGTCGGGGAGGGGACGGATGTGGTGTCGCTCAAGGCAGTTTCGGATTGCGGTCTTCCTGTATCTTATTATGTAAAGGAGGGACCTGCCGAGGTGGAAGGTTCGGCTTTGCGCCTGACCCGTATCCCGCCCCGTGCCAAGTTCCCGGTGAAGGTGACGGTGGTGGCCTGGCAATACGGCTTGCCCGGGCAGGTACAGACGGCCGAACCTGTGGAGCGCAGCTTTTATGTCCTCCGCCGTTGACGGGTTAAGGGGGGCAAGGGCTATGGACTCGTTGTATTTGCCTATGTGTCATACGATTGTATGTTTTTGAATCAAAATGTAAGTGAAATAAAGATTTCAGGAAGCCGGGAAATAGAAATAATTTCTCTGAAAATTGTGTTTCGTGAATAATTATACGAAATATATGCAGGAAAACGCCTTTTATTCCGGAAAAATGCGAATTTCTTTCAGGCGAATGAAAAATCGTTTGGAGCAAGGTGGAAAATCATTCGGCGCAGAATGACGGGTGTGCCTTTGCCTTTTGGTATTTGGGGAGGCTGAAAACGCCCGAAAGTATGGCTTTTTGAGGTGGAAAAACTCTATTTGGTTCGTAAAAACATGGATAGACGAAGTGCCAAAATGTACTTCCGTTGCATCTTGTCTGCGGAAGTTTCTTGTGAACCGTATTGCATGGGCCGGTAAACAAGTCCATAAGGAACGTAAAGGGAAAATTTTGCTTTCTTCTTGACTTTTTCAATCTTCACGAGAATCCGTTATTTCCGGTTCGTCTTACGGAAAAGTGGAAATCACGGATTCTCGTGAGGCAAGGATTTACTTTTTGACATATTGTCAGTCCATTCCGGTTTGCTTGTCTTTTGACGCTTTCGCTTTGTTTTTAGACGGGCGTTCAGCTTCTTTCTTTTGCAACCACTCTGTGGGCGTGCAATGTTCGAACTTCTTGAAGGTGGCAAAAAAAGTGGAACGTTTGAAGCCACAGGCTTCAGCGATGGCCGACACTGTGTACTGGCTGTTCTTCTCGTCTGTCACGCGGCGTTTGAATTCCTCCACTCGGTAAAGGTTGATGAAGTCGAAGAAAGTCTGTTTCAAATGTTGGTTGAGCATTTGTGACAGTTTGGCCGGAGTCGTATCTGCCATAGAGGCCAGTTCCGTGAGGCGCAGGTTGGGGTTGGTATACGGCCTTTCCAACTCCATGCATTCCTTGATTTTTTTATAGATGGTTTTGTGTTCATTGTGGTTCATTTTGGATTTTTGGTACAAAGCCTGTGCCCGTGCTTCTTCGTATTCCTTTTTCTTCTGTTCGTCCCGTTCCTTTTGCATCCTGATTGCCCGGGAGGCTGCGATGGCCATGTCCATTTGATGTTTGCGGGAAAAGGCCTGTTTGATCCTCATGCGTTTGGTTTTGAGGACGTGGAACTGCCATGTCGCGAGGAGCAGCAAGATGAACAGCAAGGTTTCCAGATAGAACAGAATGGAGGGACGCACGGAGATTTGCCACGTCGTAGCGGTCTCCTCGTGTCCGGCTAACCTGATTTTCAAGTCGTGGTTGCCTACGGATAGTTTGTTGAACAAGATGTTTTCCCCTTCCGCATAAGAACGGAAATCGCTTCCGTCTATCGAATATTCATAATACCGGCCTTGCGGATGCCCGTAGTTGAGCAAGAGGGGGACGATAGCCAATGTTTGGCTGCGGAAATTCCAGTCTAATCTGATTTTATACTGTGTGTACTGTAGGTGGAAATCTGACGGCGACAACGGCAAGCCGTCTACCGTGGCTTCGTTTAGTATCACTTTTCCTCTGGTCGGGCGTGTGAGCAATGTCTGGTCTTTTCGGGGAATGTAGATAAGCCCTTCGGTACAGCCAAACCAGAATGTGCCGTCTGGGGTTTCTTGGAATTCATTCCGATTGAATTTCAGTGAAGGGAGGTTATCGGTCTCGTTGAACTGGCGGTAGTGTTTCAAATCCTTTTCAAACAGGAAGAGGCCTCGGTCGGTACCAATCCAATATTTTCCCTGCCGGTTTTCCGTGACGAAGAAGATGTTGCCGACCTGTATGCGGTCGTAAAGGTCCAATGTGGTATATTCGCTCAGGTCCGATTTGGTACGGAAAACGGAAGTCTCCGACATGGCCAATATGTCACCGTTGCGGCAAAGGTTGAAAGTCAGGTTAGCTTCGTTATTGAAGTAGTTTTCAGGAAAATCTCTGGATTGGATGGTTTGTATAAGCGGGTCATAAATGGCTAGTTTGTCCATGCTGCCTATCCAACCTTTTCCGGTAAGGTCGAACTGTATGTCGCAGATGTACCCGTCCGGTAGTTCCGAGTTGCGGCTATGGAAATGCTTGACGATGTTGAAGGCTGTGTCGAGCACAAAAATGCCCATATTGCTGCATGCGAAGAGCAACCGGTTTTGTAAGGGTTCGATACGGCTGAAATTACCATTCCTCAGTTTTTCGTCCTGATCCAGATGGTGCAGTTCCAACGTTTTCGGATTGAGGATACACAATCCTTTTTCATAGGTGGCGATGACGAAATGCCCGCCGAAGTATTGGATATTGGTCACGATGCGTCCGCCGAGTTGTTCGGGAGTGAAATAGTGGACGATGTCCCGCGATTCCGAGATAAACCACAGTCCTTCTCTTGTGCCTATGGCTTTGTCTCCGTCGTGTATGCAAAAACTTCGTACAGTAAGCTTTCCGGTGTCGAAGTTCTTGTACCGGTAAATCTGGAAAACCGGTTGTCGGTAATAGTTGTAGCATGCACCGTCTTGGGCAAAGCCGAACCAGTTGATACCGAGTTCCGCATCGTGCCAGAAAGTATAGACGGCATTGGCCGGAAGAGGGAAGTCTGGAGTGTCTGTACGGAAAGTCCGTACGATTTGGTTCGTATGGGTGTCTATGATATAGGCTCCGTTGCCATCGGTAGAGACATAGAGCTGGCTTTTGCCATCGGAATAGAGGTCGTAAATGACCGGGCAGTCCATATTGATATAGGGATGGAATGAAGCTGTAGCCGGGTCGAAGGCAAACAAACCGTTGTTGTTTGTTCCTATGAATAGGCGTTCACCCACGCGGCAGATATTACGAAGGTATCCAGTGAATAGTTTGGGGTCTGCTTCAAACGTTTTCAGGGTCTTTTGCCGTAGGTTCAGGTGAATCAGGCGCTCGTTGCTGCAGAGCCATGCTCCTCCTTTGCCGTCGTCTGTGATGTCGTTGATGGTGTTCCCTTTGGAAATGATGTTGTTCCCGATTTTGATGGCTTCGGCTTTTTCTGGATTTTCGTATTGCCACAAGCCGTTTCTTGCTCCGATGAGAAGTGTGTGCCCCACTTTTCCGAATCCGTTGACATAATTGATTTGAGGACAGATATGTTCACAGGTTTGCAATGGTTGGTTGACGAGATAAAGTCCTTTGCGTGTACCGAACAGGATTTCTCCCTTTTCAGTTTCCACAATGTCTGTCACGGCATTGAACGGTTTTGGGCAGTCTATATGAAAATGTGTAAACGAACGGCCGTCGAACCGGCAGATGCCGTTGAATGTGCCGAACCACATCAAACCTCGGCTGTCTTTGAAGATTTTGTATACCGTATAATTGGGCAAACCATCTAAATCCGTCATATAATGTATGTGATGGGGGATATTCGCCATTAATGGAATACACTTATGATACGGGAGGATGGTGGCAAAAACAAATATCAATAGATAGGTTCGGAAAACTTTCATGAATCGATTTATTTCGTTAACGTCTGCAAATTTATATTTTTAGGCGCAGGATTGCAAGTTTTGGCCTTGCAAATTAGGTGGAAAAGGCTTGAAAAAGTGGTGTTCCCCGCATGGAAGCTCATATCTGCAAGTCCGTCCAATTTTTACAGACTGCTGATGGGGGGGGGTAAATGTTTGTTTTCCAGCTTGTTATATAGTTCTTAGTCTGATGGAATCTCAATAAACGCCATGAAAAGGACGGAAGGTTGTTTTTTGATTTTCCAATCCATAATTTTGCGATGTCCAAAAGGCGAATAAATATTAAAACACATAATATCATGAAAGAGCTGAACGAAATTCCTAAAAAACAGTTGGTGGCAGAAGCTTATGCCCTTTATCGCGAAAAGCTAGTGGCTTATGCTTATAAACGTATCCATGACATGGAGGATGCCGAAGATGCCGTGCAGGACGCATTCATCCGAATCCTGAATATGGGGGACATGGTGTGTGCCGCTACCATCCGTAATCTTGCGTTTACGGTCGTCCAGAACATTTTGGTCGACCGGCTGAGGGCACGGGTGAGAAAAGCTGAGGTCTATTCGTATATGTATGACTTCCGGTCGGAAGCCTCGGACGAGATGGAGCAGAAAATACATGCCCAAAGTCTGGTGGAGAGCGAACATGTACGGATGAAGGCATTACCTTTGGCTTGCCGGAACGTATATTACCTGAACCGTTTCAGGGAGAAGTCGGCCGAGGAGATTGCACAGCAACTCCATGTCAGCCGCCGTACGGTACATGCCCAGATACAGAAAGGCCGTGTGTTGGTAAGGGCTTATCTTAAAGCTGTCGGGGGATATTGAATCCTGATACGTTTTTGTATTTTTAATTGAAAAAAGAAAATAATCATGAAGGTATTGAGGTTTTGTTGGTGTGTCGTGTGGGTAATAGGAACAGTGAATATATGGGGAGCACGTGTGGCTGGAGTTTGGGACGAGATTGTCTTCGGACAGCCGTCTTCCGAGCGGAGACATGGTTTTTCCGACAAGGCAACCGAGATTGTCAGAGGAGGGATGGAAGAACCGGCTCGTGTGTTGTTACCTGTGCCCGGTGAACGGGTGGAAGGTGGCAATATGACCTTTACAATGAAAATAGATCCCGACCGGCAGAATTACTTCACCGCCCGTTTTTGGGGATCCGACAGTGGAAACAGTAATCTGTTGATATTGTTTTGTGAAGGAAAGCAGGTGGGCTACCGCCATTTGGGCGACTACGACGTGTTGGATATCGCCAATGAGGATTTGCCGCGTCCGGGACATTTTACTTATACCACCGTGCCCTTGCCGTTCAGCATGACGAAAGGGAAGGAGAAAATAGAATTGAGCATACGTTCTACCGGACGTATAGCGCGTTACGGAAATTCTTTCGACGCGTACCAGAAAGTAATGGAGAAGCCGTCGAAGGCCATTTATAAAGGGTATACCCATACAGAGGCCTGTTTCCGGCCTTCCAAGAAAGAAATCCGGGAATTCGAGCAGGGAGAGCGCCGGGTGCGTACGGCACCGGGTGAAGAAGTCATGGAGAAAGTCAGGCAATTTGTGAACCGCCAGATATCCGGCTATATGAAGAAAACGGAAATCGATCAGGAAACTGCAGCCCTTTTGGCGTACGCTTACCACGAACCTTGGACGGTGGCTTACCGAAATAAAGCTGTGGCAGAGCAAGTCATCCGTACGGCCGACCAATATTATGAACGTTTTGCCCGTGAACCCAAATCGGTTTACGACGGTTCATGGCTGACAGTTGGTCCCCTGTGCGAGGCTTTGAATGTATTCGTGCCGGAGGTTTGTGAAGTGTGGGACGGGAAAATGGCCAACGGGCGTACGCGGAGGGAAAACTGGACGGACATGTTTGCCGCGTGTGTGGACTATGCCAAGACACACCGCCGTTCGTACACCAACCAAAGCATGATTGTGGATTTACATCTGTATAACGTGAACCGTATGTTGGCTGTTTTTGCACCGGAAAAGGCTCTGCCTGTCTGGCAAGCCTTGGCGTTCATTTATGAATCCATGGGCATAGCCCCGTGGTCGGGCAGTTTGTCGGCCGACGGGCTGCCTACGTGGCCGTTGGGGAAGACATATTACCAGTTTTCACAGGACGGACTGAGCAAGGAATTGGGCTACGTGGGCGGCTATGGCGAAATACTGAACTGGATGGTGCATCTTTATGAGGCTACGGGTGAACGCGGCCTGACGGACACTCGTGACCCCTTGGTTCGTGCCCAGATGTTGAAAATCCTGCATGCGCGGAGTCATTTCCGTTATCCCACGTCAGATAATGAGGGATATGCCGTCATGCGTGGCGAATCGGTCATCGGTTGGCGTGATCATGGCTATTATCCGGCAGGCATCACTTACGGTGAGCGCGGCTACCATCGCGAGGGTACGCCCATCATGGCTGCGGCCGCCACGTTGGATCCTGAAGCGGTGGCATACGCCCAACAAATGATGGAGGACAACCAGTTCTTTGCCGTGGTCAAGGAGAAGATGAAAGACCGAGGATTGAATTCCACCTATACGCTCTTGCGTTTGCCGGGCGAATATGAGCTGATTATGAAACAGCCGCGCCGTGAAGGACGTCTGCCCATGTCGGAAGGCATGCCGGACGTGCTGTTTTCGGACGAGGAAGTAGGCGTGGTGGCGTTGAAGAACGGGGATGAAATCCTATACGCGTCTTTGTATTGGCGGGCCAATTTCGCGGTGAACTTCTTGGCGCGTGTACACTACATCACTCCAGAATGCGACCGTGTGGCCACTGTGTTCGAAGACATCCGGTATACCCCGAGCGGATATACCTACACCCGTCCCGAACGGAACAATCTCTTTTTCTCTCCCGCTCGGAATTTCTATCCTGAGGTAAAGTCGGCTCATACCGGTGAACAACTCCCGATAGCGAGGATACCTGATGGCGTGGAGTTTAAGCCCGGACAGGAAAGCGTCTATGCCGGAAAGGGGGATTTCTATATCTTGCGTTACGGCAAGTATCTGATAGCCATGAACTGTACCCGTGACCAGACATTTGATGTGGCGGTTCCGACGGAGGGACGGGTACATACATTCCCCGGAAAAGAGGTCGTAAGGGATAAGGTCTTGATGGTACAGCCGCGTTCGACAACGGTACTGATAGTGGAATAATCAAAAGGTTGATATTAAATTAAATTTTACTATAATGAAGAAGACAGGAATTTGTATCGTGATATGTATGTTCGTGGGGTATGGCTTTTCGCAGACTTTGCAAGCCCCTTTCGTACATCCGGGGTTGAACCATTCCCGTGCCGATTTGGACCGGATGAAAGAGAAAGTCCTGGCCAAGGAGCACCCTTGGATTGCGGGTTGGGATTCCTTGTGCAATTTCCGGGATTCCCGTGCAGATTTCAAAGCCAGTCCGAAACCTACTTTAGGAGGGTCTGACGGTACGCGGCAAAGGGCGGAACGCGATGCCAAGGCGGCCTATTACAACATGTTGCGTTGGTATGTGACCGGAGATGAGTCGCATGCCCGTTGTGCCGTGAACATATTGAACGATTGGTCGAACAGCATAAAAAGCGTGGTGACGGGCGAATTGTTCATGTTGCCGGTAGCGGCTTTCATGAAAGCTGCCGACCTCGTCCGGTTGTATCCCGGATGGGAACAGGAAGATCGGGAACGTTTTGAAAAAATGGCCCGTGATTATTTTTATCCGGCTTGCCGGGATTTCTTGGGCACGCCGGGATCCTGGCCCGGATGGGACGGCCCGGCCAACACGTGCTGCCTTTACATCGGAGTGTATCTTGATGATGCCGAAATGGTGAACAGTGCCATCGACTATTATAAAAACGGGGCAAGCGGAGGCAGTATCAACCAAGGAATTGTCTTTGACGGCCAACCTACGGAAATGGGACGTGACCAACCCCATGCAGTGATTGGACTTGATTTTTATGCAGACTTCTGCCAGACATTGTGGAATCAGGGAGTGGATATGTTTTCCTATCAGGACAACCTGTTGCTGAAAGGTTTTGAATATTATGCCAAGTTCAATCTCGAACATCCCGTAGATTGGAAACCTATCGTATACCAAGGGCATAAATTTTACTATCCTGCGCCGTCCAGTAACAAACCTTCTTCCTTACCCAATAACCGTATTTTAGCCAATGAGATGGTATATCATCATTATGTAGACCGGAAAGGAGTAGACGCTCCTTGGTTGCGCTCGATGATGAAACTCAAAAACGTGGATGTGCTTACCGGTATGATGTATACTTGTTCTGATACGACTACGGCATATAGGCCTTATTCTGTTCCGGCAGTTCCCATAGGATTGAAAGCTGTGGGAGGTTTACGGAGGATTGATTTGGATTGGACTTTAGGGAAAGGAGGATTGGCCAGTGGCTACGACATCCAACGTTCGAGTTCTGTAGACGGCATTTTTGAGACTATCGGAGGATGGTCGGGCAATGCCACTTCGGAGTATACCGATACAGCCGTCGTTCCGGGGAAAACTTATTATTACCGGGTGCGGTCCAAAAACCAGTCTGGGGAGAGCGGTTGGACGGAACCGATATCTGTGAAGGCGGAATCGGGGTCTGTAATTTCTTATCTTACGGGGTGGACACAAAAAGATATCGGTAGGGAAGATTGGATGATTAATGGAATGACACTGTATGCTCCTTCTAATGGGAATTCATTCCTATTGACCGGGTCGGGACGTGACATTTACGATCCGAGCCATCCCGAGGGTAATTTTACTTATACGGCAGTGAGTGGTGATTTTGAACTTGTAACCCGGATATATGCCGGAGAGCAGGAAGGAACTCAACTAAAAGAAAAGTTTGGTGTAGCTGTCCGGGAAAACATTTCTGCTTCATCTCCGAAGGTAATGTTATGGATAGGAGATAACGGTACGCGTTGTACACATTTCATGTGGCGTAATACTGTAAGTGGTGATGGCGATATGGCCGGAAGTGATCATACATGGATTCCATTGTGGCTGAAGTTGGTGAGGAAAGGCAATGTATTCGAGGCTTCTGTATCGGACAATGGTACGGATTGGCATTCTATTGGTTCGCAGGAGATAAGATTCTCTGTGGATTGTTTGGCCGGAATCTGGGTTTGCGGTGGTGCCTATCGTCCTTTGGGCTATACCGTAGGTTTCGACCATGTGTCCTTGACGGCTGCCGGTACGGCCTTGCCGTCCATGCCGGAGAATTTGAAAGTGGAAACAGTGGGCAGCACGGCCTTAAAACTTTCTTGGAGCACCCAAGGCCATGTGTCGGCTTATAAACTGTGCCGCGCCACATCGCCTGACGGGCCGTTTGTCACGTTGGCCACCAATTTGTCCGAACCTTCGTACGTGGACGACGTTTTGGAGCCTGCCACCACTTATTATTATAAGGTATGGTCTTCCAATGCAGCCGGTGAGAGTAATGGGTGTGCAGAAGGTTCCGCTTCCACATCCGCCTTGTCTTTGCCTTCCGCTCCTTCAGGAGTGGAGGCTTTTGCGGGCAACGGTTTCGTGGGACTGTCGTGGAAGGCTACTGGCGAGCGTACGGCCTATTACCAAGTGCGGCGCGGTACTTCCTTTGGAGGACCCTATACTTTGATGGGGCGTGCGATGGACTGCCGTTTTACGGATCACAAAGTGGACAACGGCCAGATGTATTATTATGTGGTGTCGGCCGTGAATGCCGTAGGCGAGGGCAAAGCTTCCGACGAGGTAAAAGCCTATCCCCAGATGGGCCGTTGCCAGTATTGGCCGTTGGACGAAGGTTCCGGAACGGAGGCCACGGACGTGTGGAACGGTGGTGTAGCACAGTTGGTGGGTAATGTTGAGTACGAAGGCGGCAAGTTCTATTCCGGTGTGCGCCTGAATGGCGGCCACCTGTCCTTTCCTTCCGGTTGGGCATCGGGTTGGAAGGACTTCAGTCTGTCGCTTTGGGTGAGACCCGAGCGTGTGGATAATTGGGCACGTATTGTGGACTGCAACCGGGGCACAGACAATAATTTCTTTTTGACGGTCCAAGCCGCGCAGACCGGTTTCTTGCGTTATGCCATCACCCAGGGCGGTAATTCGGATGAGCAGCAAATCAACACGAATTTTAAAATGAAAGCCGGAGCGTGGACGCACATCGTGCTGACGCAAAAGGGGAGCACGGGAATCCTCTACGCCAATGGGGTGGAGGTGGGCCGGAATGAGAACCTGACCTTGTCGCCGTCTTCCTTGGGAGCGACCGCGCAAAATTTCATCGGCCGTTCGGCTTATGCTGCCGACCCTTCTCTTTTCGGTTGGGTGGACGACGTTCGCGTGTACGATTGTGCCTTAGATGCCGGTCAGGTTTCGGCTTTATATGGAGCCGCCACGCAGGCCATCATTTTTGGGGAGTTGGCAGAATGCAAGGTGGGCGATGAGGCTTTCACGCCTCCGGTATCCTCCACTTCCGGTCTTTCCGTGGCTTTAAAGAGTTCAGCTCCTTCCGTAGTTGAAGTGGTGAACGGCCACGGTCTTTTACCTTTGTCGGTGGGCCGTTCCGAAATCACGGCGTTGCAAACGGGCAATCTGCTTTATGCCTCCGCGCTTCCCGTAGTCCGTACGCAGGTCGTGATTGAGGGAAGCGGTGTGGAAAGTATGGCACAAGCCGGAGCGGAATGGTGTGCGGAAGTTTCCGGTGGCAGGCTTACGGTCCGCTTCTCGTCAGTTCCTGCCCGTAATACGGTTGTCGGCCTGTATTCGCTGTCCGGTACATTGGTCGGTACAGTCGGGGTTTCCGGAGGTTTGGAATGCGGTATGCCGGTCGGTCACATGTCTTCCGGTGTATATCTGTTGAAGGTATCTGACGGAGAACATACGGGTGTGCGTAAAATCATATTAAACAAAGAGACAAATGGGAAAATGTAAAATGGCCGTCTTGTTGTGCCTGATGGCTTGGACGGTGCAGGCACAAATACGGGTGAGCGAATGGCCCGAAGGAAAAGAAGGGCTGAAACGGAATCTGGATTACGAGGTGTACGTAAAGCCTCTTGCAGGCAGTGACAGTGAGTGGAGACAAGTTCCGAATCTGGATTGCGAAGTGGATGTTCGGAAGGTCTGCCACGCTTCTTTTGCCGAATTCGAGATGGGCGGGCCGGTGATGGTGAAGGTCAGGAACTGCCGTGCCGATGCTTTGGACGCAGACGGCCGGATGGCAGTGAAGGTGAAACCGGCCTCACGGGGCATTGTGGCCCGGCAGGTGGACGAACGTACGGTGGAGTTCGCCTTGCTGCGTCCGGAATTCCTGAGTGTGGAATTCAACGGCGAGCGGAAACAGAACCTGCATGTCTTTGCCAATGCCATGCTTACGGAAACCTATACGGGCGATGAACCGGGCACTATCAACTGGACGGCTCCAAACGCGCAGGACATATTCATGCAGGACGCACGGCTGATTTATTTCGGGCCGGGCGTGCATAAGCCCAAGGATTTGCCCAGCGGGGAAATCAAGATTCCAAGCCATACGACCGTTTATCTGGCACTGGGCGCGGTGGTCCGCGCACGGCTTATTGTAGACCGTGCCGAGGATGTGCGCATCATCGGGCGGGGCATCATTGCCCATCCGTTGCGCGGCATCGAAATCACCTATTCCAAGGACGTATTGGTGGACGGTGTGACCGTATTGAACCCACAGCATTATACGGTATATGGCGGGCAGTCGGAAAACATCACCATCCGTAACCTCAAGTCTTTTTCTGCCCGTCCTTGGAGCGACGGCATAGACCTGATGTGTTGCCGGCATGTGAAAATCCACAACGTGTTCCTGCGTAATTCGGACGACTGCATTGCCCTTTACAACCACCGTTGGTGGTATTGGGGAGGAAGTAGTGACTTTGACATTTCGAGGGCCACTTTGTGGTGCGACTGGGCGCATCCGGTCAATATCGGGACGCATGGCGACGACCGTAGCGAGACCGGCGAGACATTGGAAAACGTGCGCATACACGATTGCGACATCCTTTTCCATGCAGGCGACGGCATGCTTACCATCGGTTGCGGAGACAAGAATACCATACGCGATGTGACGTATGATTCCATCCGCATAGAAGACGTGCCGAAAGCCCGCTTGTTCGAGATGCGCGTGGATTACAGTGAAAAGTATAACCGTGCGCCGGGCAACCGTGTCGAAAATGTCCGTTTCCGCAATATTTCGGTGACGGCCCCGGAGGGGAATATCAATCCCAGCCTGATCATAGACTACGACAAACAGAGGGGCGTAGGAGGGTACACGTTGGAGAATGTGACGGTGAACGGCCGTCCGTTCCGTCCGGAAACAGATGTGGTACGCACGATGACGGTGAAATGAAATGTTGATTTTTTAAATTATTTGTAAACCAATAAATATGAAAAGAAACGTATTATTATGGATTGGGTTGGGATGCACATATCTTTCGGTGGCAGCTCAACAGATAGAGATGGTTACGACTACAGCTACGGAACGTTGGAAAGGGCAGAAGGTCAAAGTGTTGAAAAATGACGGGCGAAAGGCTGATGTGTATGTCTATACGGACAGCCTGATGCAAGAGGTAGACGGGTTTGGCGGGACTTTCAACGAACTGGGTTGGGATGCTTTGCAGTGTTTGGATGCAGAAGAACGTGGAAAAGTCATGGAAGCCTTGTTTGCTAAAGAAGGCATAAACTTCGCTTACGGGCGTACACCGATAGCTTGTAGCGATTATGCTTTTGCCTATTACTCTTATGACGACGTGAAAGACGATTATGAGATGCGTAATTTCAATGTCGGGCGTGACCGTTATACTTTGATACCCTATATTAAGGAAGCCTTGAAGTTGAGGCCAGATTTGAATTTGTGGGCCAGTCCGTGGACTCCCCCATCTGGATGAAAATCAATGAGCATTATTCTCTGAAAAGCCATGGAGTAGATAAATTAGGGACGGGACATAACCGTCTTGATCCCCGTCGGGCTACATTCATCCATACGACCGGCTTCAACATGCAGGTCGGCTATTTGGAGGCATACGCACTTTATTTTTCCAAATACGTTCAGGAATACCGGAAAAATGGGGTGAACATCAGCATGGTGATGCCGCAGAACGAAATCGCTTGGCAACCGGCTTGGCCGTCTTGTACATGGCGTCCCGAGGATCTGGCCATTTTCGTCGGTAAGTTCCTGGCCCCGCAATTTAAGAAAGACAGTATCGATACTGAGATTTGGCTAGGTACGGTGAACTATCCGAATCCCGATTATGTGCGTGCGTTCTTGAAAGATAAGGATGCAGCTGCGGCCATCGATGGTATCGGAGTACAATGGACGGGAAAGCAAGCGCTACCGGTTATTCAGCGCGAATACCCCCGTTACCGTTACATGCAGACGGAAAACGAATGCGGTGACGGGGAAAACGACTGGACTTCGCTTGAACAAAGTTGGAAAGCCGTGGTGCATTGTTTCAACCATGGCGTGAGTTCCTATATGTATTGGAACATGGTGTTGGATGAGACGGGCAAAAGCGGTTGGGATTGGGCTCAAAACTCCTTGGTGAGGGTGAACCGCCAGACACGTGAGGTGGTCTATACCGATGAGTTTTATTTGATGAAACACCTATCGCATTTTGTGCAGCCCGGGAGTCGGCGGTTGAAAGTGTCTGCCCCTGGGAACATGTTAGCTTTCCGTAACCATGAGGGCAAGACGGTGGTTGTGACATACAATTCCGGACCGCAACCAGAAAAGCGTAACCTGCAAATAGGCGGCCAACGGTTGGAATTCGAGCTGCCGCCCCTCTCCCTTTCCACATTGGTTTGTGGGTAAATGTGATGAGGCCGTAGGTATTTTCTTGTTCCCAAACGTAGTAGGAAATAGGAGAGGTTATAAAATTATGGTTTAACTTTAAATTTTTGTTTTTATGAATTTAGGACATTTACTAGGGTTCTCGTTGTTATGCTATGTTGGAACGGCAGTGGCTCAACGACAAATCCATGGCGTGAATGGTTATTACAATTGGACACCTGCCCAGTTGGAAATTGGCGCGAAAATGGAGTTCGGTAACGAAGGTACAGCGGTGAAGAATGAAGATTACCGGAGGAGTTATGTGGTAGACGGTGATTACATCAGGTCTTATTTGGGAGTGCATAATACGAATTATGAACCCGAAAAAGGTGGGTTCTTGATGCGTAATCGTTTCGATATCAGGGAAAAGATTGCCGGTGAGGGACTTATGACGATAACCCCGGCCTTCCCTGTCCTTGCCTTAAAAGCTTCCACCATCAAGAACTCGGAAAGCAAGGCCGAAGGCGGTACAAAAGACAAAGGTTCTTTTTGGGTTGAAATGAGATGGTACAGCCCTTATGAGGGAGGTACAAGCGTCAAGGAGAACTTCGGGGACGCGTATGGCGGAATGTGGGGATTCAATCAGAAATCCATGGACATCTTTGCTTGCCAGTTTGCTTGGGGAGAAAAAGACGCGCTTGGCCGCGATTCTTTGGAACTCAAATATAATGGAGACTGGAACAGGCTCACGGGAACGCCCGATTCCACTTGGGCTATATTGGCGAATGGCGACAAACAAGCCAAAAAGGAAGACACGACATATTTGGCGCATCGTATTCCCGTGTCGTTCGATGAAGACAAGTCGGATGTCGTTATGGCATGGAACTTTGCGGCCATCAAGGACACTGCCACCGCAGAACGCTTGGAAAGCATGCGTTTGTTGGAGCGTTTGGGCAGCTTTAAGCTCCAAAGCATTTATTTGTGCTATATCTGTCGGGCAGATACATTGAAGAATATCATTTATGATGCGGAAAATCCCAGTTCCATCGTTTCGGCAGACCCGAAGAACAAGGAGGACATGCCGTATGTAGACATCAAGTGGCTCAAGACGTTCCGTTCCATGGCCGAATTCAAAGAAAGCCTGACGGCTGAAAATAATTGGGGCGATGGTGAGAAGGTAAACCCTCAAAAGGACGTGCTGAACACTGTGCTGTGGGAAGCGGAAAAGGTTATTAAAGGTTTCCAGAACTACATGGGGGATGCTGACAATGCCTATGCGTCTTTGAAGGAAATACATGCGAAGGCAGACGGGGTCTACAACAAGGTGGATGCCACGACAGAAGAGTATTTGGCCGCTATTGAAGAGGTGAATGCCGCCGTAGCCGAGTTCTATTCATTCGTAAACCCGACTGAGGATTTGGTATATAATTATATCCGTACTTCTGACGGTTCCGTTTCTTTGTATGCCTTGTCTGATGAAGTGACGAAAGACAGTTATACCGGACGTCCTTTGGCTTTGGGTGCTAACGAGAGTGCCATGCCTTTAACTTTTGTGCCCGTTGGCGAAAACAACGGTTTGGTCACATATAACCTGAAAGGCAAGGATGGCGTGGTGGTGCAATGCACTGACGGGACTTTGCTTTTGGTGAACGGTGCAAGCGATGCGGCCTCCTTTACCTTTGCCGACCGTGACGGTTTCGGACTGTTCGATATGAAATGTGGTTCATACTATTATTATAAGTCCGGTTATGAGTTGAAGACGGTAGATGAATTCCCGGATACGGATTACGAAGGTATGCAGCCTTATTTGTTCCAGATAGAGGATGCCTTGTCGAGCTATGTTCCTTCGGACGACGAGAAGACCGGGCTGTTCGAGGCTTGGGAGTTCAATGGAGAGGCAGAAGACGACCCGGGCACCAAGGGGACTATCAACGGTGCGGAACTTGTGATGGGCGAACACGGCCAGACCTTCATGTTGGACGGTTGGCGTATGCAACGTTGGCGCATGTGGTCGCGTGTGAACAAGGATACTTATAAGGATGCAGAGGGTGAAGATTTGCAGTGTCTGAAACTGACGGCGGCTGATACATACGATTCGTTCGACGGAACGTCTTTGGGCAATGTGACTACTTATCCGACCAGTCCGTCCATGCGCCGTGAAGGTGGCGTGTTCACGAACTTCTATGACCGTGACCCTGAAGGCGGAGTGCGTGACGAGTCCTGTATGATTAGCCTCAACCCGGGCGTACGCCGTTATATTGCCATGAAGTGCAAGGGTACGAACCCGGAGATTACGGTGGATAAGTTTAATTTCCTTCAGCAAGTGAACGGTTTGAATTCGGAATTTGCTTTAAATTTGTCAGATGCGGAAATGAAGGGTGATGTGTATTATTGGGACTTGTTGCGTTATGTCAGCGTGGGAAAGACCAATTATGTAAGCCAATATATGAGCACACAGGGCTTCCAACAAGGCGATGCGCTTTACATCGACTGGATCCGTACCTACGAGACTGTGGACGATATTCCATCCGAGAGCTTTGCCACAGGCGTGCGCGACATGCAGGCCGATGGCGGTGACTTGAAGGTCTTCGTGACGGGGCGCACCATCAACGTCTTCACTTCGGAATCTGGTGCAATTTATACGGTTGACGGCACTTGCGTGTCCGAGTTCGAGGGCACGGTGCATGAAACCGTCCGTCCGGGTATCTATATCGTACGTGCCGGAGCGGCAGTGAAGAAAGTCATCGTACGTTGATATGCAAGTCCGGTTAGGTTAGTCCTTGTCCGGTAAGAGGCGGAGCCGGGAAACAGATAAATCCGCGCCTTTTTGACAAGAGGCGCGGATTTATTGGATAAAACGGACAAAATGATTTTTTATCCGCATGTCATGCCGGTAGTGTTATCGTTATCTTTCGTTGTATATGAAATCAAGCCCGTAACGTTCATAGCGTGAGAACTTCCTGTCGGAGCTGACAAGAGGTATACGGTCAGAAATCGCTTGCGCAATTATCATCCGGTCGTTTGGGTCTCGGTGGTCATCATATAAAGGCAAATCAACCAATGTGTCTATGTGTGTGCCTGAAGTTGCGACCATGTTAATACCTAATTCGCTTAACCTTTGCAGTGCTACATTTGCTGCACGGCGTATGTCTTTGCATTCAGGAATGCGCACCTTTCCTATTTGTATAAGATGCACGAGTTCAGCAAAGCATACGGAACTTGAGAAGAGCAATGTTTCATAATCTTTGATGATAGCCTTGACATCATCGCTTATAGAAGCCCCGTTTTCTTGTCCGACCATAAAGGCAAGGATATTTGTATCGAGGTATGCTCTCATTTCAATATGTATTTCAAATCTTTCTCATCCCATGTAAATAGAGGTTCGGGGTTTTGTGAGAGCCATTCGCCCAACTTGTTGAACTTCCTTTTACCTCCGCTGTTTTTTATTTTTGTAAGCAGTTCGATGGCCTCTTGGCTGTTTGTCCGCATGGATGGTTTCCTGTTTTTCTTTTCCATAATAGTATTCGTTTTCTTCCTAAGTGCTAGAAAGCAAAGGTAGCAAAACATTTTTTGAATGGCAAGTGTCTTGTGGTTTGGTAATATGATTTTTTTGTTTGGCGTAGGTATTTTCTTATTCCCAATCGTAGTAGGGTATAGAAGGGGATAGAACAGCCCTTTCCGTAGGGAATGAATAAATGAAGAAAATAAAAAATAAAGTTATGAGGTTTAAGTATTTGTCATGTATCGCGGTTATGGTGCTGACTGGTTTTACCGCCTGTCAGGATTCGGATGACGTGGGAGAGAATTACACGACGTTCACCGGAGAGACTATCAGTGATTTTCTGGAGAATAATGCGGAGTATTCCGATTTTACGGAAGCCTTGAAAACGGCCAATGCTTTCTCTTTGTTGGAGTCGTACGGAGCATACACTTGTTTCGTGCCGGACAATGAGGCGATGGAAACTTACGTGAGAGAACAAGGTTATGGGACGTTCGAACATTTCTTGGACTCCGTAGAGGCGGTCAAAGAGATGGTGTTTTACCATTTGATAGACGGTGAGACCAATGGTGTACCTTATTATGAGACGGCGGGGTTCGAGTCTGGTGCCATTGAAACGAAAAACATGTTGGGGCGTTATTTGTACACTTCCATTGCGTCTGACGGTGCCTCTTGGATGGTCAACAATACGGCGCGTATCGTGTCGGGCGACCATATTAAAGTGAATGGCGTGGTGCATGTGGTGGACAAGGCGTTGGCCGGCAATACGGACTTGGTGGCCGATTACATCGAGTCTGAGGGGCATTTCAAACTGTATGGTGAGGCCCTGCATGCCACCGGGTTACGGGATGCCCTGACGCTTTTGGACGATGAGACTTATGTTCCCGCTACATCCAAACCGGCAGACGACCCTTATTCAGGTAGCGCGAATTTCCCCAAGACTAAGAATTACCGTTATACGGCTTTATTGGAAACGGATTCCGTGTTGGCCTTGAACGGTATCCGGTCTTTGGAAGACATGCGGGCTTATGCCCGGACGTACTTCCCCGAAGGGAAGGATTTGCCGGACACGGATGAGCGCAGCAGCCTTTACCGTTTTGTGGCCTACCACCTGTTGCCGGTGATGCTGACTTCCAACCAAATCGTAAACACGCGGGATTATGTGATGACCCACACCTGGATTGATGCGGACTGGTTGCGCGAGAACTATCGTGACGGTTCGTTTTGGTTGGAACAATATCTGGTGCCTATGGCTGACCAGACTATTATCACGGTACAGGCGTTCAAATGGGGAGACCAAGATGCGCAGAAGCCCGTATTCAATGATGAACGCAACTGTTATGATGCGAAATATACGAATATGGCAGAGGAAGAAGATGATGTGGTGACATTGGATTTGGCACACAGCAATCTGGATTGCCAAAACGGGGTCATCCATGCGCTTACCGGCATGTTAGTGTATGATGAGGATAAGATAGGGCGTATCATGCGTGGCAAGCGTATCCGCATGGACTTCACCATCTTTACGCCGGAACTCCGTAACAACGATGTCATCTCCAACAAGGATTATTATGTGCCGCAAGGGTACTGTAAGAATTTCAAGTTCGAGGAAAGCAGTACGATATTTGCCAAGTATATAGGTTCCAACATGCACAGTTTCTTCCTTGGGGATTATCTCGAAATCTGGGGCATGTTCGATGCGTCCATTACCGTGGGGCCGGTGCCGGCAGGAAGTTATGAAGTGCGCATCGGTTATCGTGTGGATGCGGCCACGCGTGGCATCACGCAATTCTATCTGGACGACGAGCCTTGCGGCATCCCTATCGACATGCGACTGAAGGGAACGGACGCTTCCATCGGTTGGGAACAGGTGTGGCAGTTTACACAGGACAATTCCGGGGCATGGTGGGATGAAGGTTCCCGCGAAGACGACCCATACGGTTACGAGAATGACAAGAGCATGCACAACCGTGGATTTATGAAGGGACCGGACAGCTTCTGTTCGCGTGAATTGATGATGGGGCAAAGCGGCGGGATAAAAGGTTCCACCCGTAACGATCCTTTCGAGATGCGCAAGGTATTGGGGATTTTCAGTTGGCCGGAGACTTCCACGCATGAATTCCGTTTCGTGCAGATGCTCAATGGCAACTGCCATCTGGATTATATCGAGTTCATGCCGACTAACCTGATAGAGAGTGAAGATACACATTAAAAAGGAAACAAATATTACCGTATCATGAAATACTATAAATTACTGACGATGTTGGCTCTGGGGGCTGCATGGGCGTTCCCGGTCGCCTGTACGGACAAGTTCGAGGAGATGGAAGACCATATTCCGTCGTGGCTGAACAGCAACATCTATGATTACCTGCAAAAGCGCGGGGACTGTAACTATTATATCCGTCTGATAGATGATTGCGGGTATACGGATGCCATGAAGGTATCGGGAAGCAATACGCTGTTTTTCTCCAATGATGCCTCTTTCGAGCGTTTTTTCCAGGAAAACGAAATGGGGTATCGCCGTTACGAGGACTTGCCTTATTCTTTCAAAATGATGTTGCTGAAAATTGGGACTATCCCTTATTCACAGCTGTTGGAGCGTTTGTCGTTGAGCGACCGTGGGCAAATCACGTTCCGCCGTACGACGGATTTCGAGGTGGAAGATACCATTCCGGTGGTGGCCGCCGACAAGTTGCCGAACAGTAAATTCTTTGCACCCTATCGCCGGGCAGGGAAACCCATCAAATTGTTGTCCGATGCGACGAAATGGACATTGGTGCAGTTCTTCCCCGATGTGATGGAAGGTAAGCGCATTACGGACGATGATTTCAGTTTTGTGACCGGCATTCCCCGTGAGGCTGAGGATGCGTCATTGTTTGCCAACAAGATTATCCAGAAGGACATCGTATGCCAGAACGGCTACCTGCATGAGTTGGAGGATGTATTGGTTCCGCCCGAGAACATGGCAGCCTATATCCGTTCCAATGGAAATGTGAGTCGTTTCAACAGTTTGATGGACCGTTTCGCTTGTCCGGTGTTCTATAAACGTGACGAGAATGGCGATTCTATTTTCCAAACCCGTTATTTCAATCAAAGTCCGGCGTATGCTTTTACGGAGTTCAACGGTACGAATGCACCGGGTTTGCTTTATTTCGATCCCGGATGGAATTTGTACCAACCCAAGGGGGGAAACTCCAACCAACCCGGTTATGAAACGGATATGGGTTGCATGTTCGTGCCAACGAACGAGGCCATGGACCGCTTTTTGTCGGCCGACGGAGAGGGCAGCGATTTCTTCGAGGCTTTCGGTTCGTGGGACAACGTGCCGGATAACATTGCCGCTGACATCGTGGCCAATCATCAGAAATATTCTTTCCTTTCTTCGTTGCCCAGTCGTTTTAACGACATCAAGGATGAGGCCGGTTATGAGATGGAAGTAAGCAAGGAGAATATCGTGGATAAATTCGTAGGGCGCAACGGAGTGGTATATGTGACGGACAAAGTCTTTACGCCGTTAGACTACCGGACGGTGATGGGGCCGGCTAAAATCGATTCATTGAATTCCATATTCAACCAAGCCATGGTGGATGCACAATTCGTTTACTATTTGCGTTCTTTGAAAAGTACGTACCAGTTTTTTATCACGCCGAATGAATACATGACGGATTACGTGGATCCGGTGGCCAAATCATATGCTTCGACCAATTACCAGTGTAAGTTGGATTTTAACTTGACAGCGCAGAATACAGTGGCTGCCACGGCCACCCGGACTTCGGACGGGGAAGTGATTATGGACAATGGTTTTCCTTTGGGCACGAATGGAGTGGTCAGCAATAGCGGCATCCTGAAAAACCGTTTGGAGGACATCCTGAACTGCCAAACCCTGGTGACGGCCAGCAATGAGGATTTTGCTGCGGCGCGGGCTGCAGGGCAGGAATACTTCATTACCAAGGGCTATGCCCCGATTCGTATCACGGCAGATAATAAAATCAGCGGGGCTGGTAATGAAACTCCTTTGTCCATTACGAAAGTATATAATAAGGAGAACGGCAATGCTTATTTGATTGATGGCATTCTGCAGAATACCACCACTTCTATCTATGACGTGCTTTCCACACGGGATGAATTCAAGGAGTTTTATGACATGTGTGCCTTGTTGGGCATCTTTGTCAACAACCCGACTACTTCTACCGTGGCTCCCGGACGCAAGGTGAAGTTCCTGAACCAATATCATTATACCGTGTATGTGCCGACGAACGAGGCGATACGTGGGGCACAGGAAAAGGGTTGGATTCCCACAGTGGCGCAGATTGAGAACGAGGGGGACCTGGCGGTACGTGATTCGTTGGAGAACGTGATGGAGCGTTTCGTGCGTTATCATTTTCAAGATAATTCCGTGTTTGTCAAAGGAGAACAAGTGGAGGACGAGGCTTATCTGACTTCTACGATCAACGAGAATACGAACAAGTTTTATCCGATTTATGTGACGAACCGGGGCGGAAGCGTGACCCTCTCTTCGGAAGCGGACCATGCGCTCGGGAAGGTGACGGCCCATGTGCTGACGAATGGAAACTTCTATAACTTGATGACGCGTGACCTTACTTTGAACAATAGCGACAAGGAGAAAGCCACGACGATTGAGGCTTATACGTATGCCGTAATTCAGCAAATAGACCAGGTGCTGATGTTCGACCGTCCATCCGGCGATTCAAAACAGAATTAAAATGACCTTAAACAGCAATGCAATGAAGAGAGTATTGATATTATTGGCTTTTTTAGGCACAATGCTGCATGCCGGGGCGCAGGTGATGGTGAGCGGGCGTGTGGTGGATGCGAATGACGGCCTTGAACTGATGGGCTGTACTGTGGCGGAAAAGGATGCCACGAACCGTGTGGTCGGGGGAATGACTACGGATATGAACGGTAACTTCGCATTCAAGGTGAAGAATGTGAACAATAAGTTGGTGTTCACCTATATGGGGTATAAGACGCAGGAGTTTTCCATCGGCTCTCAGCGCAAGTTCAACGTCAAGATGGTAGACAATACGATGAAAGTGAGCGAAGTGGTGGTCAAGGCTCATAAAAAAGGTCCGGACGGGGCGTTCAATATACCCCAACGGGAGGTGAGCATGGCCATGACGACGTTCAAGATGGATGCCATGGAAGGCGTATCGGTGGCTTCGGCGGACGATGCCTTGCAGGGACGTGTGGCCGGTCTGGACATTGTCATGGGAGGAAGTCCCGGTTCGGGCAGCCAAATGCGTATCCGTGGAACAACTTCCATAACCGGTAATTCGCAGCCTTTGGTGGTAGTCAATGGTGTTCCTTACAGTGGTGAAATAGATGAGAGCTTCGACTTCGGCACGGCCAATGAAGAAGAATATGCGGACTTGTTGAGCGTGAACACGGAGGATATCGAAGAAATCACGGTACTTAAGGATGCGGCTTCTACGGCCATGTGGGGATCCAAAGGAGCCAACGGTGTGCTGCTTATCAAGACCAAGCGGGGTACACGCGGCAAGACACGGGTTTCTTATACCTATAAATTATCCGGTGCCACACAGCCCAAGGGAATGAAGCTCCTGTCGGGCGGTGACTATACCATGATGATGAAGCAGGCATATTTCAACCGTACGCTGAGTGGGCGCGACGAGACTTATGAACAGTATGACTATGACGAGTTGCGTTATGAACCCGATAACCAGAATTACAATAATAATACAGACTGGGTGGACGAGGTGACGCGTCACGGTTGGACGAATGACCACTACCTGACCGTATCGGGAGGAGGCGAAAGGGCTGCTTTCCGTATTTCGGGAGGATATTATGACGAGAAAGGTACGGTCATGGGTGAACGTTACAAACGTTTCTCTACCCGTTCGCAGTTGGATTATTATGTGTCCGACCGTATGTTGTTTACCTCAGAGTTCCAGTTTACCTATTCGGATAACGACCGTAATTATGATAAATTGTTAGATATAGCTTACAAGAAGATGCCGAACATGGCCGTTTACGAGGAAGATGCAGACGGTAACAGTACCGGGCGTTACCTTAACATGGACATCAATACGGACTTCAACAAGGAACAGCGTGACTTGAAGAATCCTGTGGCTTTGGGCAAGTTGGCCAAAAATGACCTGAAGGGTTATCGTCTGATGCCGAAGATGTCCTTGCAGTACGACTTTTTCGATCCGGCAAAGCATTATTTGCGTTATTTGGGATGGGTGGCCATCGATTTGAACAACGAAAGGGAGGAAAGGTTCTTGCCTGCCGAGTGCGTGTACAACGCTGCGGATAATTACGGTTCGGCCAATGTGGCGGAAACCAAGACTTCCGGTAAGCTAACCGTGGCAACGGAGCATGGTATTACTTATCAGAGCCATTTCCTGAATGACGACCATAACTTGCAGGCACAGGCTCTGATGCAATTGACTACTACGACCAGCCATTCCCAATATGTGAAAAAACAAGGATTGCCGAGTTCGGATATTACGGATGCCACGGCTACAGGTTATATTTCAGGAACGGAGAACGGTAACAGTAATGATAAGACCTTGGGGTGGATGGGACGCGTGCACTACAGCTTCAAGGGACGTTACATCTTTGATGCCAATTTACGTGTGGACGGATCCACGCAATTCGGCCCCTCCAACCGTTACGGCTTCTTCCCCGGCGTGGGTGGAAAATGGATTATTTCGGATGAACCTTGGTTGAACAAGTACACTGGAAAGGTTCTGACATTGTTGGCTTTCCGTCCGAGTTGGGGTATTGCCGGACGACAACCCGGGAAAAACTACCTGCAATACAGCTTGTTGACAACGAATTCCACGGGATATATGGATTTGAGCGCGGTGTATCCTACCCGTATCCGGCTCGACGGCTTGAAATGGGAAAAGGTGACCTCGTTGAACTTGGGATTCGATATGGAACTTTGGAACGGGAAGGTATCTGTCGTGTATGATTGGTACAAGAAGCGTACGGACGACTTGTTGTTTAAGGATATCGATATACCGTCTTCTTCCGGTTTTGCTACTTTGACCTACAAGAACGTAGGACGGATGGACAATGACGGTTGGGAACTTACAGTCAATTTCAACAAGGTGGTGGAAAAAGGCAAGTTCTCGTTGGATATCAATACGAACTTTGCTTCTAACAAGAACATGATCCGCAGCCTTGATCCGAGTGTATTGAACAACTTCAACAATCATTCGGCCTTTGGGAACGGTGCTTATTATACCCGTTTGCAGGAGGGAAATTCTTTCGGTTCTATCTACGGCTTCCGCTACAAAGGTGTGTATTCTTACAGTTATGATCGTTATGACCAGGCTGTTGCCGAGGGAAAGACCTGTCCGGTGGCCCGGGATGAGAACGGTGTGCCGATGACGAACTTCGACGGAACGGTGAAACCGATGTACTATTACCACAGCACGACCAAGTACCAGTTCCAAGGTGGGGATGCCATTTATGAGGACATTAACCACGACGGTAGTATCGACCAGTATGATGTGGTTTATTTAGGAAACTGTAACCCCAAAATGCAGGGTGGTTTCGGGTTCACTTTGCGTTATGACCGTTTCTCCGTGAATCTGTTCTGCAATTACCGTTGGGGCAACAAGATTGTGAATATGGCCCGTATGAACGCCGAGAACATGTATAATGCCTACAATCAGTGTACGACGGTGAATTGGCGTTGGCGTAAGGAAGGTGATGTGACCGACATGCCTCGTGCCGTATATAACCAAGGGTACAATTGGTTGGCTTCCGACCGTTATGTGGAAGACGGATCGTTTCTTCGTGTGAAATATATCACTTTCCGTTACCGTTTTCCCTCTAATTGGGTAAAGCGTATCGGAATGACGAACCTGAGTGCTTATCTCACAGTGAACAACCTTTGGTGTTTTACCAAATATTCCGGTGTAGATCCAGAGATTTCTATTTGTACGGATACTGCCAAAGACTATTATGGCATTGCTGTGGACAACTCCATGACTCCACGTGCCAAGGAATGGACTTTCGGACTTTCAGCCACATTTTAATTAAAAAACGGAAATGATGAAAACAATGAAATACTATCTGAAAAATATCTTGTTGGCAGCCTCATGCCTGTGGGCTTTTACTGCATGCAACGATTTCCTGACACTTTATCCGGAAGATGACATCGTGGACGATGAATATTGGGAGACGGGAGAGGACGTGCAGAGCGTGGTGGCCTCTTGCTACCGTTTTATGTTGGAAGACAATGTGATTAGCCGGATAATCTATTGGGGGGAGGCGCGTTCGGACAATATGGATTATTCGACATCGGCTTCTACGGACGAACAGTATCTGAAAGATGCCAATCTGCTGTCCTCTAACGCATTGGTGACTTGGGGCGATTTTTATAAAGTCATCAATATCTGTAACAAGGTCATTAAGTCGGCTCCTGCCGTACGTGATCGTGATGCCAACTTTACCGAAGAACGTTTGCACAATTATCTGGCAGAAGCATATACCTTGCGTGCGCTCTGTTATTTCTATTTGATACGTAGTTTCGGTGATGTGCCTTACGTGACGGAACCCAGTGAAAGTGAACAGCAGGATTACCAAGTGGCACAGAGTTCGGCTGACGGTGTTATCGTACCGGCCATGATAGAGGATTTGAAACTGGCGGAAAGTTATGCTCCAGAGGAGTGGCCCACGGAGCAGTACACTCGTGGACGCATTACAAAAAATGGTGTGCGTGCGCTTCTGGCCGATGTATATTTGTGGAAAGCTTCCGATGTAGGCAATGCCAATGCACGTGCCGACTATCAAGCTTGTGTGGATGCTTGTGACCGCGTGTTGCGCAACGAAGCTTTATATGAGACGGAGATGATGATGGTGGAGGGAAACCGTATATATAATTCGGTCTTTTATACAGGAAATTCCACCGAGAGCATTTTCGAATTGAATTTCGACAGCGAAGGGAAGATGAATGGTGCTACGGCCAATCTGTATGGTAACAGCAGCAAGGGTAAGAGTGCGCATTTCGAACCGACAGCGCAAATGTTCAATGCTTATCAGGACGTGCAATATGATTACCGTGCCCGTGACTTTGTGGCAGCTACTGTGGATGTCGGGTCGGACGGTGCTGTTGTTCCTCCTACGAGTTTCAAAGTGTTCAAGTATGAAGGGCAGTCGCCGGCATCGGCTTTGGTGCCCCATTCTTCGGGAGAATATGTTTACCGAAGTTCTACCAGTACGGCTAATTGGATATTCTACCGTCTTTCCGACATTTATTTGATGAAAGCGGAAGCTTTGGCCGAAATGGCTGTGACGGATGATGAACGGAAGACGGTTATCTCGTTGTGTAACGTCACTTACAAGCGTGCCACGATGGAAATGGATTCATTGGAGTATGCAGATTATCCTACGATGGATGACGTGCGTGCGATGGTTCTGCAAGAACGTCGTCGCGAGCTTTGCTTCGAGGGTAAGAGATGGTACGACCTGTTGCGCAAGGTGCGCCGGGAAGGGTCAACTTCAAATTCGTATGCTTTGTTAGAGGAGGCGTATGCCCGTGAGATTTCTACTTACAAGGCTCGCCTGTCCAATCCGTTGGCTTGGTATCTTCCCATATCGTTGACGGAGATGAACGCCAATACCCAATTACACCAGAATTCATATTATGCAACAAAAGAACAGTAATTCCAAATGAAGGACATCATGAAGAAGATTATGATAAAAATATCGTTTGCCGCCGGGGCATTGGCCGTTATGGCCGGTTGCCAGGATAACCTGTGGGACGAGCATTACGGTTTGAACGGGACCGTGGAGACCCGTAACCTGATGCAAGTGTTGGAGAGCATGCCGGAGTACTCTGAGTTTTGCAGTGTGGTGAAACGTGCGGGACTGGATTCCGTATTGGCCACGGACCAGACCTTTACGGTATGGGCTCCGGACAATAAGGCTATGGCCGGTTATACGGTGAATGCGGAAACGAAGTCTCAATTCTTGGAGAACCATATTTCCCGTTACCTTTATGGCGGGGTAGACTTGGCCGATACTTCTTCCGTGAGGGTGAAAATGCTGAACGGGAAATCGCAGGACTATGCCCGTGAAAACGGAAACTATACTTTTGCCGGAGTTCCGGTAAAGGCAGAAGAAATTCCGGCCGGAAACGGACTGGTCCACGGTTTGTCGCGGATAGCCCCGTTCTATTATAATCTGTATGAGAATATCTGCCAGGAAGGAAATGGGACGGATTCGCTTGCGGCATTCCTGACTTCTTTTGACGAATACACGTTCAATGAGGAAAAGAGTACGGCTATCGGCAAGAACGCTTCGGGACAAATCGTGTACGATTCGATTTTCGATTTCAATAATGATTGGTTGCGGCGGTATGGCCACTTGCATTCGGAAGACAGTGTGTACACGATGATTGTTCCCTCTGATGAGGGATGGAAAAAAAGCCGGGGGCGTATGGCAGAGTATTTCCGTACTTTTGGCGAGACGTTGAAAGACACCGTGAAATCCTTGATTATTCCAGACAGGGAGTATGCCGTAAGTACGGCCTTGTCGGACTCTTTGTCGGAAGCTTGGATGAAGCAAGCCATTTGTATGGATTTGGTATTCCGCAAGGATGTTGATTTTTCCTCTGTTCCCGGTGATTCTTTGGCTTCCACTTCGGGCAATGTATTCCATCATCCTTCTTACCTGTTAGCCGGGGCCGTTGAAGAACCGGTCAGCAACGGCCGGATTTGGAAAACCGACGACTTGCTCCATAAGCCGGAGGAGTCTTGGTTGAAGACCATCGTGGTCGAGGCCGAGAATACTTCGGGACGCGAGTCCAATTATGCGGTTATCAGTTCGCGCAGCTCGTCCGCTACGCTGTTTCGGGATTCTGTATCAGAACAACGTTTTATTGAGGTGACGGCTACCAGTGAGAATCCCCGCCAACAGCCTATTGTACAGTTTACCGTGCCCAATACATTGGCAGCTCGGTACAACGTGTATTGTGTGTTTGCTCCGGCTTGTGCCTATATGGAGGGCGTGGAAGCTGACAGTACGAAAGTGAATTTTTATTTGAATTATGTGCATGAGGATGGTAGGATGTATGAGGATGAGGTAATCGTGGGTGAGACTCCGACGAATGGCAGTACCATGACGAAGATGTTCGTCACCCAAATCAAGTTGCCTTATGCCAACTATTCGGAATCTCCGTTTACTGGTCCTGAAACTCAGGATAATGATTGCGTGAAACTGCGTGTGCAGGCGAATGTGGCCCGGAATGAGACGACGAAATATACCCGTACCATGCGGATAGATTGCCTAATTTTTGAACCTGTAATAGAATAATGCGATGACGGACATATTAAAATATGCCATGATGACCATGGCTTTGGGATTTGTTTCCGCACAGGCCGGAGAACTTTTCGGACGGGGAAAAGAGGTGCGAGAAATGTATGTGAGTGGAAAGGTGACAGACGCACAGACCGGATATCCTGTGCAAGGAGTCAAGGTGGCGGCCGGAGCGTGGTCTTCTTTGACGGACGAAAATGGTAGGTATAGAGTGCGTGTACCGTCTTATATGGTACAATTGACGCTTTCTTCGGAAGGATACTTGCAGCGTATCGTGCCTTTGCAGGGTGATTCAGTGAAGGAGGTTTCTGTGTACAGTGATGCCTTCTTGACGTTGAAAGGGGAGGATGCCTTTACCAATACGCAAGCCGTTTCATTAGATGATGTGTTGGGGGAACGATGGGGAAGCGATGTGCGTACGGCTACCCGAAGTGCTGTGGGCGGTGAAGGTTCCAACATGTTTATACGGGGATACAATTCATTAAATGTGAACGCACAGCCTTTAATCGTTGTGGATGGTACGATATGGGATACTTCTACGTTGGTGGAGACCGTTCATGACGGCTTTTATGAGAATCCGTTGGCTTTTATTGACGTGAACGACATAGAGTCCGTACAGGTTATCAAGGACGCGACTTCTTTATACGGCAGTAAAGGAGCTAATGGGGTTATCCTTGTGTCGACTAAGCGTGGACGCAGCATTACGACCCGTATCGCAGCCGACCTGTCTTTCGGTTTCCAACAGGCTCCTAAAGCCATGAGGGTGATGGGGAGCGATGCCTATCGTACCTATTTGAGTGAGATGCTGAAAGGCAGCGGGCAGTCTGGCAAGTGGGCTACGTTGTTCGATGGATATTTAGGAATGAATCCGGCAGCAGCGGACTATTCCACTTACCACCAGCATAATGATTGGACGGATAATGTGACCCGTAACGGCAATATGCAGCATTACGGCATTAATGTGCAGGGCGGGGACGATATTGCCAAGTATTCCATTTCGTTGAGCTATGACGGACAGAAAGGCGTAGTGGAAGAAACGGACTTTTCCCGTTTGAACGCCCGTATCAATTCCGATGTGTTCCTGACCAAGACTTTGACTTTGGCTACGGATGTGTATTTTACGAATCTGAATTATACGCTTCAGGATGACGGGGTGAACAAGGCCACCTCACCGCGTTATCTGGCGTTGATTAAGGCTCCTTTCTTGGTGGGATACAGCTACACTGACGATGGGACTCAGTTGACGAACACGCTGAATGACGTGGATGATTTGGGTGTGTCCAATCCGTTGGCTTTGTTGGCCAATGCCGAGAATACGAACAAACAATACCGTTTTGGGGTGAGTTTGGCACCGAAATGGGACATAACGGACAACTGGTCGGTTGAGGGGCGTTTTAGTTATAGCTTCAATAACTCTAAAAGCCATTATTTTTCCCCGATGGTAGGCGTGTCCCCGCAAGTCGTTGGCAATCAAGTGTGGGAGAATACGGTGAAGGACCAGACGGTGACACAGAACAACTTGTTCGGTGAGGCCAAAGTGTCTTATCATAAGTTGGTTCACAATGACCATTTTGTGGATGCCTTTGTGGGATACCGCATTATGAATTCCTCTTTCAAGAGTGTATATGAGGACGGTCATAATACGGGAAACGACAAGGTGTCGAACATGAATAATTCTTTGTCTTACCGTACGGTGGACGGCTTGAACACCGATTGGAGTTCCGTGGCTTTGTATGCACAAGGGAAATATACCTATCAGGAACGTTATACTTTGTGGGCGGCAGTTTCCATGGATGCTTCTTCCCGTTTCGGGAAGGATGCTCCCGGAAGTTTCCGGATGTGCGGAGGTACGTGGGGGACGTTCCCGAGTGTAGGTGGCTCATGGTTAGTCACTAATGAACGTTTTATGCGTCCGTTGGCTTTTGTCGACCGTTTGAACCTAAGAGCCAGTTTCGGTATCACAGGGAACGACAACATCGACGGTATGTATGGTTATTCTTATCTTTCCGGAGTGAATTATCTGGGTTCAGCCGTGGGGCTGAAGTTGGCGAACCTTGCCAATTCTGCCTTGAAATGGGAGACGACACGCAAATGGAACGTGGGTGTGGATTTGGCTTTCCTGAACGACCGGTTGGGCATCAGCGTGGATTATTACCAACATCGGACGAAAGACTTGCTCACATGGAAGCAAGCAGATATGGAAACCGGTTTGGAAGATTTCCTGCAAAACGGAGGCGAACTTTCCAACAAAGGAATCGAAATAGCCTTTTCTGCCAAAGTGTTGGATACCAAACCGTTCAAATGGAATACGGAAATAGGCATCGCTCGCTATAGGAATGAAATCACGGCCTTGCCGGACGGGGATTACACTACGGAGATATTGGGGGGAGAAGTCTTGACTTCTGTAGGCCGTCCTGCCGGAGTGTTCTATGGTTATGAGGCTCACGGGGTGTATGCTACGGAAGCCGAGGCGCGTGTTGCAGGATTGAGGATACAGAATGAAGATGCCTCCTATAGCACTTTTCATGCCGGTGATGTACGTTTTGCCGACTTGCACGCAGACGGGGTATTGGATGATAAGGACAAAACGGTCATAGGTGATCCGAATCCTGATTTCACTGGTTCGTGGGGAAACCGTTTCACGATGGGGCGTTTTGCTTTGGACCTACTCTGTACGTTCAAATGTGGCGGTGATATATACAATTATCAACGGCAGACTTTGGAGAGCATGTCCGGTACGTTCAACCAGACTCAGGCGGTCATGAACCGTTGGCGCTACGAAGGACAGGTGACGGATATGCCGAAAGCGGTGTATGGCGACCCGATGGGGAACAGTCGTTTCAGTTCGCGTTGGATAGAAGACGGCAGCTTTTTCAAGTTGAAGGATGTACGTCTGTCTTATCGTTGGCCTATCAACAACATTTATATCCAAGGCGTAACGTTTTGGGCGGGTGCTTCCAACCTTTTGACCTTGACCAAGTATCTGGGGCCGGATCCGGACGTGTCCATGCAGTCCGGTGTGTTGTACCAAGGTATCGACAATGGATTGTTGAGCCACGGTCGTTCTTATCAAATCGGTGTGAAACTTAATTTGTAAAAACCATGAAGAAGATTTTGAGATATACCTTATTATATATAGGTTTTGGATGCGCCGGATGGTTGTGCGCTTCTTGCAGCGACTTTTTTGAAACGGATTCTGATGCCGTGTTGAAAACCGATGGGCAGCGTTACGAGGACGAAACAGCAGCCCGGGCCGGGTTGTTCGGCCTGTTGCAAGGGTTGCAGGCTGTCGGGGACAATTATGTGATTATGGGCGAACTCCGGGGGGACCTGATGGATGTGACGGAAAACTCCTCTCAGGAATTGCATGACATCTGTGAATTCAATGTGGATGAGGAAAACTCTTACCTGAAAGAACGCGAATATTATGCGTTGATTAACAATTGCAATTATTATATCCACCGCTTGGATACCACTATTACCCGTAGGGAGGCGGATAAGAATTATCCTGTCAAGGTGTTGCGTCCTTATATGGCACAGGCCAAGACGCTCCGAGCTTGGTGTTACTTGCAGTTGTGTTTGGATTATGGACGGGTGAAGTATGCTGACGAAGCCTTTTTGGATGTGAGTCGTCCGGTGGAGATGCGTACATTGGATTTGGATGGTTTGTTGCCTGTGTTGATTCAGGATTTGGAAAACGTGTTGCCTTGGATGGTATCGGATGACACGCCGACAAGCAACGGTTGGGTGATGGGAAATGCAGATCCTGGTTTTGCCGGTTCCGTGCGATACGAGAATTATACGGCCAACCAACTGATGTTGCCAGTACGTTTCGTGTTGGGCGAACTTTATATGTGGAACCGTGATTTCTTGAAAGCGGCGCAAACATATTATGACCTGATATATTGGAACCGTTTGACGACATCTTCTTATGCAAATTCCTACAATGAGTCCACGTTGTTGCCTGCCGGAATGAATTGGCCGACACAGTTCTCAGGGTTCGCGTATTCCGACATTTTGACAGCTATTCCTTTTACTGACGAATATGCAGGGAATTCTTCCGGATTATCCAAAATGTTCAATTCTTCGTATGTTCTGGCTCCGTCCCAAACGTTGATTGATTTGTTCAATGGACAGGCTTATACCATCAACACCAAACCCGTGAGCGGGGACTTGCGTGGAGAATACGGTACATACGTCCGGGAGATGGAAACCGTGAACGGGAGTGAGACGGAACGTCCGTATGTGGACAAGTATAATTATATGGAAGCCAATGACAACGCTTACGTTGTCTTGTGCCGCACGGCTTTGGTTTACCTGCGTTATGCCGAGGCCGTCAATCGCTTGGGAAAGCCTAAACTGGCATTCTATGGTGTACTGAAATATGGCCTGAACAAGGATACTTATGAAATATACAATGACCTGTTGAAAGACGAATTGACCGGTGAGCCTTGGATAGATTTCGGGCTTACGTATTCGGGAAATGTGGGCTTCTTCTCCGGGAACTACGGTTTGCACGGGCGTGGTTGTGGGCAACAGAACCTGCAACTTGATCCGACGTATGTCATCGAAGAATGTGCTACGGCCGAAGATACCCTGCGATTCGTGGAGGACGAACTTCTTGCGGAATATGCCTTGGAGACGGCATTGGAGGGTAACCGTTTCCATGACCTGATGCGCATTGCCCGTTATCGGAACGATCCTTCTTATTTGGCAGACAAAGTGGCGGATAAGTTTACGGGGAGCGGACGCGAGGCCATACGCGCCAAACTGAAAAATCCGCAGAACTGGTATTTGCCTACGACGGTGAAGTTTGAAGGAAAATAAAAAAGGAGGATGTATGAAAAAGATGATATTATTGTGCGTTTGCCTGGCCGGACTGAATGCCATGGGGCAGCAGCGTGTGTTTAAGCATCCCGGCATATCCTATACACAGGCTGACATCGACAGGATGCGGGCCATGGTGGATGCCGGTCAAGAACCTTATTATTCGGCTTTCCTTGAATTCAAGGAAAGCCGTTACACGACTTATCGTGACTATGAACGTCCTTTGCCTGTCCACGAAGGGCAGCCTGTCATTTGGGATAATCCTAATTTGTGGTTGGATGAGTTCGGACAGGTGGCTTTCCATAATGCCATGATGTGGAAGCTGACGGATGAAACGTCC
>ULKS01008328.1_pt1 | contig 40721 bp, 38 predicted proteins | sample 1951211 | NCBI WGS metagenome assembly ULKS01 (sample SAMEA4835506, study PRJEB28245) | human gut metagenome | biome: gut microbiome; material: fecal sample | place: Denmark | collected 2008 | reverse complement strand
GGAAGTCCTCGTTGGTGTTGAACGTCACGTTGTTCTGAAATACGGCTTTCAGGAAGTTCAGGAACGTGCTTTTGCCCGTGTTCCGTTCTTCGGACACGAGTAACAAAATGGGTAGCTTCTGAATGGGATAGAGGTAGAGCAGTTGAAGATAGTCCATACCCAATTCGTACTGTTCGCCGAAGATGTGTTCCACCAACGAGCGGATGCAGGGAAAATCCCCTTGTTCGGGAACATGGCTTATCGGCTCATAGAGGTTGAGGAACTTGCCGACTACGGGCTTGTAGCCCACATGGTCGGGTACGGTGCAGAAGCCGTCATACTTGGGGACGCTCGCCATATAATCCTTGCCGTAGTCCTGCCGCAGGGTCTCGGAGTTCCATGCGATGCGTTTCCTCACATAGCCGCCATCGATGCGGGGCTGGTCCACAATTTTGTAGAGCGTAGTGCCTACTCGGATGAATTCTTCTTTCTTTTCCATGTCTTTAATACAGATTTTAGTACCGCCAACGTATTGTCGGCAAGCGGATTAAACATGGGTGCAAAGCTACGGCAGGACGGCTAAAACATTGATACGTAAAACGATGCAGAACGGCGCAAAAAAACTGACGGATAAGAAAATACAGCGGAACGGGTAATATCAGCCGTCAAAAGGCGAAAAGAAATAGCCCGAAGAAGCGAAACCGCACTTCTTCGGACTGACGGGATTGTGTGACCGCATGGGCGTATTGCCGCATGACCGTACATGCTAACATTTACACGGCTGTCTGTTGCTTATCGAAAGCCACAGCACTTGTTTTTCTTTTCGCAAGCAAAGCCTTTCTAACAAGGCATTGCGAACACTTGACGCACTCGGTGTGTCAAGTCGGAAAGCCAGTGCTACGACCATTGGTATAGCGTACACATCTACAAAGTAGCCGTTGGGCAGTCTAATGCGCCTTTCCACCTCGTAGGGCTTCAATACTCCGCTCTTGTATACGGCTCGGATGGCTGCACGGAGTGTCGGGGCGATTACATCGAAAAGTTCCATTAACTCCATTTCGCTCATCCATACGCTGGCAGTATCGGACGGTACGGCACCCCTGCCGTACTCGTCCATCGTGATTGTTGTCCGTTTCATATTCCTGCCACTTTGATATTGCCGAATGACTTGCTCAGCTTGTCGCCCAGCATAGTCAGGTCGTTATCCAATTTCTCTACGGTAATCTTTGCATAGATTTGGGTCGTTTCGATGTTCGTATGCCCCAAAATACGGCTTACGCTCTCTATCGGCATACCCTTACAGAGAGCCAGGGTTGCGAATCCATGACGTGAGCAATGGAAGCTGATGTCCTTATTTACACCGCATTCCCGTATCATTTTCTTCAACGGTTTGCAGATTGACCAATAGTTCAAATTTGGGAAAACGAGATTGTCTTCTTGGAACGGTCTGTAACGCTCAATTATCTGTAAGGGAATGTCCAACAGCTTCACTTGAAACGGTACGCCAGTCTTGTGACGCTTGGAGATAATCCACTTCTCGCCGTTCACCTCCACGATGCGGTCGGTAGTCAGTTCCTTGATGTCCACGAAAGAAAGAGCGGTAAAACTCGCAAACACGAACAGGTCACGGATGTATGCCAGCTTCGGGTCTGCGAACTCGTGTGTCATCACCGCTTTCAATTCGTCTTCAGTCAAAAACTCACGCTCCTTGACATTAGGGCTGATGTGGAACTGCGCAAACGGGTTTCTCGGTATCAGCCCGTTGAAGTGCGCACGCATCACCACGCCTTTCAGCCACATGCAGTTTGCCCAAATACTCCCGTTTTGTAATCCTGCTTCGGTTGAGAGATAAGCAGCGAACTCCTTGATAAAATCGGGAGTAAGTTCCAGCATCGACATGTCGTTGCGCTTGTAAAACGACTTGATGAATGCCGCCACATGATTCCTTGCCCGCACCCGTGACTGGTAAGTAGCCATAACCCTGTCTTTCCCGACACGTTTATTGAACACCTCGTTATCCCTGTCAAAGGAATTAAGCAATGTTCCGTACTCACAGCCTATGCCTTGGTAAGCATTGCGTACCATTTCCGCTGTGACATATGCCTCACGGTCGGATATGCGCTGGTAGTGCTTGATGATTTGCGCCTTGATATTGTCAAGTGCAAGGTTCGTTTCCCTTGCCTCCACGCTCTTGCCCTTGGCACGGTTGCCTTTTGCGTCCCAAAGTTCCTTTGAGATGCTCCGCTTGCAACTGAACTGCGCCACCGTCCCGTTGATTGTAACCCGTCCCATAATGGGGACAATTCCGTTCTTCTCCTTGCTGCCGTTCGCATAGAACAGCACGCGAAATGTACTTCTTGCCATACTCGTTCTTTTTTGGTTGCAAAACTATAAATCAACGAGTTAAACCTTGACAAGCAAACCTACGCAGAGCGGCGCAAACGGAACGGTGACTGTTAAATCTGCACTTCCATCGGGTAACGGATAGGAAACCGTTCTTTTGCTTCAATCCGCTTTGAAACGGTTTTCAGCCCCTTTTCCAACTTCCGTGATTTTCTCCTAACTGCTTAATTCCCAATTTCTATTGCGTTAATCTTCCGAAATTTGGAGGTTATTCCAGAGATTCTCCGTAACTTTAGCCTCTGAGAACATAGTGGTAATCGCTTAAATGGTATAACTTGACACTATAAATTTAATGCTTTTATCGCTATGTTCCTATTTTTCAGAGAAATAAATTTAATCTTTATATCGAACTCACGTTAAAGATAGACAATAATCTGGCTGAAAATGCGATACGTCCTCTGACGCTCTCAAGAAAGAACTTCCTCTTCTGCGGGAATCATGAAGCTGCGGAAAATACAGCGGTCATCTGTTCATTGCTTGCCAGCTGCAAGGCACAGGAAGTCAATCCGAGAGAATGGCTGAACGATGTCATCGCCAGACTTCCATACTATCAGGAGAAGGACTCCGATAAAAACATCCGGGAACTGCTTCCGGATGTCTGGAAGTTGAAGAAGTCCAACGAAAATCCAATTGAAGTCTAATAGAGATACAATAGAATAGCAAACTCTTCCTGTCAACTTTATACTCGTTGATAAGAAGAGTTTGTTGTTTTTTACAAATCTACAATGTGTACTTTATCGGATGCTTACAGAGAATCAGTTGGTTATTTCCATGCAGATAAAATGTTAATCCTTTATGAACACTTCTTGCCGAAAGGGACGTTAAACCCTATGCTGAAGTTGGCATTGGCGCGGTGAACAGGGAAATACTGCGGAGTTACTTTCACCATCAGATGGTCCATACCGATAAAGAAGTTGAAACCGGCGGGGTGGAAGTTGATTATCCATCCGAAGGACAAACCGAACGAGGAAAGCCCGTAGTTGACTCCTGCTTCGAACCATGACACCGGGGCTACATTGGCAGACAGTCTGCCTTCGCTCCAACTGTATTTTCCGTTAATGCGGGTGGTAGACAGGAAGCCGAATTTCAGTTTCCGGTAAACCGGAAGAACGTATTCGGCACCTAAGTTGAGCGTAGCTCCCAGCATGGCTGTACGGCTTCCTCCCGTAGAACGGCGGTGAAAGCTGGCGTATTCTTCCAACCCCTTACCCAAATCGTCTATCTGAGATTCCAACGAATTAGGGTCGTCATCACCCAAATCCGAATCGATGGCAATGTTTTGAAAGCCACTGAACTCCCACGGTTTATTGGACGTAACAGCGTGGATGGTATTACGCCATGAGATGAAACCGAAATCCAATAACGCTGCCGATAGGGTAATTTCATTGTTCAACTTATAAGATGCACCCAAATCAATTGCCGCACCCATTCCCGAAAGTCCGGGAGTATCAAAGTCGATATTTTCCCAGTCTACCAAGTCTTTTTCGGCTTCGGTATTCACATCTTTGCCGCTCTCCTGCTTGGTAGGCATATACAGTCCCTTGACGGAAGTATTCATTTCACCGTTCGCCTGTACCATCCATTTGTCTTGCGAGAGGTTTACACGTACATCGTTCATCTTGACACTGGCATTACCAAGTCCCACCAAAAGCTTGAACTTACCGCCTACACGCAGGCGTTCGTTAATCTGACGTGAGTGTCCGAGTGCCACTTCAGCATAATTATTGGTATGGATGTTGATATTATCCATGCGATATTCCGTACTCTCTCCCTGCATACCCAACTTCATAAACTCGAACAACTGAGACGGCAACGAAAAGCCGGTAGATGACTTCAGGTTTATATCGAAGGTATTGAATCCTCCCCACTTATGAAATCCGAAAGAAAGCACTGACAGGTTCAGATTAACGTTAAAACGGTTTCTGTCTTTCAGCTTACCGATAAACTCATCCGCTCCTACGCTTTCATTCAGAAAAGTAGTCAGACGGTCGCCCTGATACGGATATAAAAACGTACTGACCCCGATATTTCCCTGCGCCTCAACGTTGATATTTCCGAGGACAGGGATACTGATATAATTACGTTCGGCAGCAAATGCAGGATTCAACTGATGACGATAATAAAAACCGTCTAAGAAATAACCCGAACGAAGCGGCTGCTGAGCAACAGCAGCAAACACACACACCAACCACAACAGAATACTTGTTCCACAATAATAACTACATTTCTTTATCATAACTTCAGTGTCTTTTAATTCAAATCTATTTTTACTCCTCCTTTAACCGATACACGCACATTGGTAAGCGTCAAGGTTTGATTCTCATTTAACTGTTGTGACTCATTCGTGGCGGGAGACGTAGCGTTAGCTATTAGCAACAAACCGTCTAATTTAGATATCGAACCATTTTGTGAAGTCAACTGAATAGTTATCGTAGTAGTGATTGGTTGTTCCATATAGCCCGCGGCAATGCTTTTATCCACCGTAGCAACGATGTCCGGAATTTCATTGCCGTTTACGTCAATCGCCTGTACGTCCAGTTTCATATTCAGCGGTATCGCATTTACGGCATCCATTGTTATCGTAGCAGCCTTCATGTCGTATTTATCCAAATCCTCATGCCATCCGTCCAACGTATCCCGATAAACAATATTTGTTTTTTCGCCAAACGTCAGCGGAGCATCTATCCGAGTTTCGGTCAGTACGGAGTAGGTACGTCCCGGACGCACGTAGTAATACCGGTCGGGCACGTTCGATTCAATATCGTCAATGCTGATATATTGAGGAATCTTTTCTATCAACACATCCATGTCGGTAAGCTGAATGCTCTGGTCGGCACCTTCAACCTCGGTGTTTTGTTTATGGAAACAAATCACATAATTTTCAACACTCTTCGGTATCACCACCGGAACACCGTGTTTGTCTCCTACCTGAATGGAACTACTGCCGTCTTTCCGATGCGCAGTTATCGTGGCATTAAGGTTGACATCCACCGGAGCAGAGTTGGTTACCGTTACATAAAACTTGGGATCGACCAAATCGACTACCACGTCTTCATCAGACAAGAAGTCCGGAAGATTATCTATCTGTATCGATTCCATCTCGATGTTTATCTCCGGCTGAACCTTAACCTTACAGTTCATAATCTTTCCCTCACGCAGTCGAGGCGTTCTCATGAAATGAATGTTATGCCGGTTGGTATTTTGCACAAAGTCTTTTTTATAGAAATAAATCTGTCCTTCCGAAACAAGTTCCATGTCTATTTTCATTTTGCTCGGATAAGTAAAGCCACTGCCTTCGGGCATATTGGTAAAATCCAATACGCGAATCATAACGGGGATATTCAATCCGTTTTCATTAACCATCAAATCTTTTTTGAAGAAAATGCTTTTCCCATTGCGGACTTCTATCAACGATTTATCGGTGTTCTCAGCCTCCGATATTACTACGTAATCCGGAAAATCAATTTGATATCCGGCTTTCAGATAAATCTTCTGCAAGTCGTTATCGGGCAGGAAACGATATTCCAAATCCATTGGCAGTTCCGTAACTGCGCTGTCAATCGCCAGCAACTCATCCGTAACGTCTGTTTTTTCAGCAGTAACCGATGTAACTTCCCGCTGAACCGGATACTCTATTGCCTCATTTTCAGGCAACGCATCAAACATCCCCTGAGGCATTTCAAGGAATGTTTCCGCTCCTTCAGAATCAAACATCTCGTTATTAAACAAAATACTGTCAACCTTCACATCGGTTTGCTGCGGAGCCGTTGACTTTACCAGCGAATAAAAGCCATTCTCATCGGCCTTCACGATGCTGGTTTCATCCATGTCCAGAATCTTTTTCAGCGTAATGGCTTCCGTGTTGCTCCCCGGAATACTCAAGTCACCTCCCACCGTAACGGTGTAATCAATGTCTTTCGTCAAATCGTAGTCGTTATCTACACACGCAGTCACTCCCAGTATCAGAAAAGCCCATGCACCATGCGAAACGAATTTCAACAAATTACCTTTAAACATATCTTTATCATTAAAATTATAAATAAAACATCATGAATCCGTTCAAATCTACAAATCTGATTAACAGCACATTAAATCTAATCAGATATTCTGGAAAACGCAACCGTTAGCGTTCCTTGTTTCATGCGGTAAAGTTCCCCGGTTCTACCCATAGAACTTACCTGCACTATGGGTAGAATTTTTTCACACTCCGAATCATGCCGGATAACGTTGAAAAAACCTCTACCACGACTTCACCATCCTTTTACTTTATACACCAAATACCCAATCCACTCATGCAACAGTTCCGGCCACTCAGACAAGGTTTGGAGCGATGGCATCCAGCTGTCTCCCTTACCGTCTATCCGCACCTGCGTATCGGTAATGTAATAGTCCGGATGCAAACCTTCGGCTTGGAAAGCCGACAACGAGCGGCGCATGTGGACTGCCGATGTTATCAGCAGCGAAGGAGAAGTGCGCAGACTGTCGCCCAGCAACTCCAGCGTGCGTGTAACATTCTCTCGGGTGTTACGTGCCTTGACCTCTAATATCACATCATGCTCAGGCATACCCATCGCCCGCAAGAAAGCCATCATCCCTCTCGGATTACCTTTCGGTCCCTGCCCCGTAGGATTTTCGATAATCGAACCATCGGAAGCTAAAACCAATTTCTTAACTGTTCCTTGTTTATATAAATAAATGCCAGCCAATAAGCGGTCGGCTATCTCACTAAATTCTACTCGATTTCTTTCCCAGTCCCAGTTGCTGTATCCGCCCAATACAATGCCATACTGATATACCTTGCCTGCCGGAAGCGGATGGTCATACTCTTTATACCATTGTTCCTTGACAAACCGGGAAAACGGCTGGTTAGTAAACAATATAACAAGAACAATGTTCACGCCATATAAAACTTTTTTTACGATTCGGTTCTTAACCAACCATGCCAAAACCAAACATACAATGATATAAAACACAGGATTACAAACAAATGAAAGCAACGAGGAGAGAATAAAATACATAGCTATTTTTTGATTTGAGCTTGATAAATTTCTTTTAACTTATTCCATAAATCATGCTGTTCATACCGATTCGCTATCATCGGACGAGCCTGTTGAGCCATTAATTCCCGCTCTTCCGGATGTGTTGCCAGCCTATACATCGCCTCATAAAGACTGTTTTCATCGCGGGGTGGAATAATCAAGCCATTCACTCCTTCCTGTACGATTTCATTACATCCGTTGATATCAGTCACGATACAAGGCAGTCCCATCGCCCCGGCTTGCAAAACGACATTGGGAAAGCCCTCGCGGTAACTGGGGAAGACAAAAATATCCGATGCGGCAAGAAAAGGACGGATATCGCTCTGCCAACCCATAAACCGTATGGCAGGATGGTTCAAGAAGATTTGTTTGGTATCGGGCTGCAAAGGGTTTAACTCATCTTCGAAAGGACCGACCAACAGCAAACGCACCTGAGTATGCTGTGCATACAAACGCAAAAAAGCCCGAACCAATTCATTCATTCCCTTGTCTCCCACTACTCTACCAACGAAGCAGAACGTAACGCAGCCCTCTTCACGAACGGTCGCAGCGGTTTTACAAACCTCCTGCGTCCGACTGAAATACGACAAATCGATACCGTTTACATTCCCGTTGCCAATAATGCGCAAAGGCTTTGAAGTAATATGATACCGCTCCAAATCGCGCTTCACACCTTTCCCTTCGGGATTAACCAGCGTGGCACAAGCGCACGTCAACCGGTCGGTAGCCATCAGCAGGCGTTGCTTCATACCTACCGCCGTAGGAAACACCAGTCCGGTAAACGTATGGATACGCACCGGAACGCCACACATCCATGCCGCCAACATCGCCAACAGTCCCGCTTTCGGGGTATGCGAATGTACCATCCACGGCTTCTCCTTACGAAACAGCCGGATAAGCCGGCACAGAGAAACTAAATCTTTAAAAGGCGAGATATGACGCTCCATCGGTACGGCCACCGTGCGCACTCCCTCTCTCCTGCCCACTTCGTCTAACTCTTTGCCGGGAGATGAAACGGCTACCACTTCATACTCCTCTGCCAACATCTTCAGTTGTCCGGGAAACAAGATTTTCAAAGACATTGGAATTGTTGTAATACGAATCACTTTCCGCTTCATAACTTATATCCGCTTTTCACCACCCGACACCGATTCCCTACCGCCAATACACCATCAGGAATATCTTTCGTAACTACCGAACCGGCACCTATTACACTCCATTTCCCTACCTTCACACCGGGAATGATGACAGAACCTGCACCGATCCAGCTTCCTTCGCCCACGGTAACATTTCCGCACAGGGTACAATGCGGCGATATATGAACAAAATCCCCAATCCGGCACTCATGGTCTACCGAGGCTCCGGTATTGATGATGCAATGTTTTCCTATCTCTGCATCGCTCTGAATAATCGCTCCCTGCATAACCACCGTGCCCGCTCCCAACGTACATCGCCGTGAAACGATTGCCGACGGATGAACCGCCACACCGAAATCAGCCTCAACACGTTCGGCTATCATCCGGCGTATCCGATTATCGCCGATGCTTATTATCAACGGCGACTTGTCTGCCTGCCACTCATGAAACACTGGATAGCCCGACAATTCGTTTTTCTCCCGATTGTCGTCTATCAACCCTTCAACCGTCATGCCACAAGCCTCCAGAATATCTATAATCACTTTGGCATGACCACTTGCTCCGTATAAAAACATCTTTGCTAATTTTTACCGTTAAAATATTCCATCGTAGCCTGTCCTTCCTGCGAAATACCTTCCCTGACCAGCACTTTCTTGATGGTCAGAAAAAAAATCTTCACGTCGAGCAGAAACGAACAATGATCTACGTACCACACATCCAACTCAAACTTTTTCGTCCAACTGATGGCATTCCGTCCGTGAACCTGTGCCCAACCTGTAATACCGGGACGTACCTCGTGTCGGCGTGCCTGCTCTTTACTGTACAAAGGCAGGTATTGGGGCAACAGAGGCCGAGGCCCGATAAGCGCCATATCTCCCTTCAGCACATTGACCAGCTGAGGTAATTCATCAATCGAAAGCGAGCGTACTATCTTTCCGATTCTCGTCAGACGTTCCGCATCGGGCAACAGCTGTCCTTGTTCATCTCGCTCATCAGTCATCGTCTTAAACTTAATAACTCTAAACAATTTGCCATATCTACCGGGGCGTTCTTGAAAAAAAAATGCACCGGCCCCCTTGTTAGCGACATGCAGCCCTACCGTTATCAACAGCAAAACAGGCAACAAAATCAACAAGGCAACCGATGCAAACAAGAAATCGAAAACACGCTTCAAACAGTGTCTATACATAGGCTGTCATTTTACCAGCTCCGCGCTATAACTCAATTTCGACGAGTTAAGCAGAATAGACCCCAATCCATCTTCTTTATACACGTGTATCGTAAACGAATAGTTTTTCGCTTCGCACGTAACATGCAGATTAACGGTATAATGGTCTCCCTTATCGCGGAACGAATAAGCCGTTACTTTTCCTTGCAAACTCACCTTTTCATCACTCTGTTCGTTCACCACATACGGCAAACAAAGGGTAGCATCTGCCCCATTCACCATCATAAAACACGAATCGGAAGGCAACGCCTGAGTTTTTCCATCGCTCAAGAAAGCCATATCTACCTTCAACTTCCAGTTTTTCTCTTTCACCGCCTGTGTAACGGTTTGATCAACAGTTTGATTTAAATGAAAAACTGATGCTTTTACCTCGGCACACCATACCGTTAAAAGGCAGGTGATTAGTAATACGAATGATTTCATAATAAAATGAATTTATAAAGTTTTGTTTCATGAATCGTTATTTAATAAAAGCGTCACAAAATCAAGTAATCCTCAACCTTGTTTTTATCACATAAGATAATGTATCCCAATGAGACAATACAGATTTTAATTTAAAGAAAAAATACTTCAACTTATATTTTTTAGAATGGAACACTTCAAAATCAAACTCATCAAGCCATAAACATGCCTGACGATAAGAAGGTAAAATATTCTCTTTATTTCCTCTATAACGTTGTTGAATTTCTTTCCAATAACAACGATTATGAATCGGGAATTTATAAGTCTGAATAATTTTATTTATAGATAAACGTATTTTGTCAGGCTCAATATGAAAACCATAATTATTAGGCTCTTCTCCTTCTACAATCAATCCATATACACTACGCAAACATTTCTCACAATAACCACAATTTTTTCCTCCACTACTCTCCCAACAAACTCTCAATAAAGGATATTGTCCCACTCTCCTTGCATAAGCACAAATATCACCTACCTTTTGTTGGCGAGTATACATGTATTGATCATGTATTGTGTTACAACCCGCAAAAGCCACATAATTATCAATTGTTGGATGACTAGCACATGTTACATTATTGACGGCATAACTAGAAGCTATATATACACAATACAGCTTTTTAAGGTAGGCTATTGGAGCTACTAATCCAATCAATCCAATGCCATGTTGGAATCCATGCCACCATTCATCACCCGATTCTTTAACAAGTACACTCAATCTATCGACAGCTATAAATTCTCGGAAATTAGCCTTTACATATCCATATTCCAATCCCAAAGATTGAGCGACTTTTCTGGTATGCCCATAAACATTATTCCATCCTTGCGTATCATTCAATTTTATATCCGCTCCCCATATTGTAAGCAAAATAGGACGTTCATTGATATGGTTTAACAAAGTAGAAAAAGCATCAATGCCACCACTAAATAACACAGTACAATTCCGTTTACTTCTTTCTATATTAATCTTATTATCGACAATATTACCAACCTCAAGGATTCCTCTGAAAAGCATATTCGGATACATTTTACAATATCCTTCTTTAATTTGTTCTAACCCATTGTAAAAAGACTGATCCAAAACAGGAAGGTTCAAAAACGAATCGGTTAACCATATAATAGGCAATACATTACAAACAAATGGAATAACAGCTATACTATCAGGTACAGCAGATATATCATTTATATATTCCGAAACAAATATATCTGTCTGAAAATATCGTTTTACATCACCATCTACTTTAAAATGAACGCATATTTTTGTTCCAACTTTTTCTATCTGAATAACTTCAATCTTATTCATTTTTCAACTCCTAAATATTATTACTTCATCAACTTTACATCATCTATGTCCGCCAACCAAGTATCATAAAAACTACGATTCTTACCATAACTGTTATCTAATAACGTAAATGGTTTACCCAACAAAACGCAGGAAATAGCAACGTGCAACCTTGTTGTATATACATATTTATAAGAACTGACAAAACGTAATCCCAATTTTATAAAGTAAGGCATAAGAATAAAACGAAAATATCCATCCGAAACCTTACTAAAAATTTTGGGGAAATAATAAGATAAAAACAAGAGTCCATTTCCCAATTTTTGAACAATATGTTTCTTCTCAAATGTAGGCCAATCAGAGATATTTACCTCATCTTTCTCCAAAGGCAAAGAAGAATAAGATTTATTCAGTTCTTTATCTTTTCGTTTCAAAAATAATACTTTATGATTACATTTAGACTGAAACCTATGTATCCATTCAGGCAATAAGCAAAAAGCCATATCAGGAACTAATAATATTTTGTTAGCAGAAAAATAAGTTTGCAATAACTCAAACGATTTCCTGTCCCGTGCACAAATGGTCAAATTCTTATGTCGTGACATTATTTCTGCATCCCGCTTCATTGTATCCAAATCATTATACCAAACTGTTTGCGGGAATATGATGATAGGATTATTGGGATATTCTTTTACAATCTGCAACCTAAAATCCTGGGATTTGCGCCATATATCTCCTAAATTACCTCCACCATGCATCAAAATTATAGTTTCAGAAGATAAATACTTATGTTTATAAGTAAAAAAGGAACATAGCCCCAACTGTTTGTAAGGCAGTTGCCACAAAAAAGCCAATTCTCCTTTCCATATCAACAAATCGCCAATATTCTCATGATACGGCAAATCATATAACACATAATCATTATTTATCAGAGGAATAAGTTGCTTTTCTATACAGCGCCTCAACTGCTCACATTTTTCTTCAAAAATCATTCTTATTACAGAAATTAATGTTCAACTATGAGTTTCATCAAATATATCCCGACTTGCCAATCAAAATACCCTAAACTTTTAATCCTTTTGCCCATATCGAAAAAATAATATTCTAAGTAGGTATATTATCGTAGCAATATAACGAATTAATATAAACTGATGCCCGGTATTATATCGTTTCACATAGTTTGCATGAGTTACATGTAAAATAAACTCCAATTGTTTAAACAAACACTTATAGTCAATATGTTTTACACAATCTCTTATGATAATCTCCATACTTTCACATTGTTTCTGTAACTGAGAACTCATTATTCCATTAGTATTACACCGATAGTAATAAGTATTTTCATGCAAAAAGCAAACTGCCTTTAAATATTTTGCCATATAAAAATTCCATAACTCATCTTCATGCAGGATACCTTCCTTAAAAAACAAATTAAAAGATAATATAAATTGTTTAGCTACCAACTTATTCCAAGAGGTTATCGGCCAATATCCCCATGTAAGAATAGCTGCTTTTATCTTTGAACTGTTTGCTATAAAATCAGGAAAGGATTTACTATTCATATCATAGCGACTGTTACCTGCATACACCACTTCTGCACGAGGATAAGCCTGTACACAACGAACCATTTTTTCTATACAATCCGATTTTATCCAGTCATCACTATCTAAGAAATACAGATAATTTCCTGTTGCTTTCAATATCCCTGTATTCCGAGCAGCAGACAAACCTTTATTATATTCGTGTCGAACAATAATATATTGTTCTTTCCTGCATGAACTTTCCACAAAACAGGTTACCAACTCCATACTATTATCCATACCGCAATCGTCTACGATAATTACTTCTATATTCTGATAAGTCTGATTATCAACCGAACTCAAATATTCCTCTATATAAGGAGCTACATTATAAACCGGAATTATAATTGAAACTTTTATATCCATACTTCTAAAATTACACTCTCTTCGCCCTCAACTCATTAAAACCGACAAAAAATCGATATAACAAAGGACAATAAAAAAATCCCATAAACAAGATTTTATAAACAGTTGAAATATATTTATTCTGAAGAAAACACTTATATATCTGCTTATGCACTTCTTTTATCCGCCTAACCACATTTTTCAGATACACCTCCCTGCGTCCCAAAAAACGGGAACTAAATAAAACTTTGTATAATTTCATTACACAACACGCCTCTTCTGCCGAACCTGACGGTATGTATCTTAAACATGTATATGAAGCATCTATCCTATCTATTATTTGTTTTTCTGAAACGCTGTGAGAAGCAGATGTATTACGCTGAGTATAATAATATAATTTACTATCTACCTCAATAGCTTGACGGACTTTACTAAACACTTCTACATTAAATAATAAATCTTCTGACACTTTCAACGCTGAAAAACAAATATTTGCCAATAAACGTCTATCATACAATTTATTCCAAACAACTATATACTGTATATCTTCTCCTGACTTCCCGAACAATTTACACAAAATATCTTCTGCTGACAGCTCTTGAGAATGAAATTCTATAATCCTTTGAATTTCTATCTCAGTACCAACATTTACAGATAAATAGCGAGCTACCGAAAGATCATATTCCCCTTGCCGGATTGCTTTGTATAGCAACTCCAACATTTGCGGATGAACGTAATCATCGCTGTCAACAAAGGCTATATAGTTTCCTCTTGCCTGCTTCAAACCATTATTACGGCTTGCCGAAACACCCTGATTAGATTGGTGAATAGCAATAAACCGACTGTCGGATTGGCTATATTGATCGCAAATTTCACCCGATCCATCGGTTGAACCATCATCTATCATCAGAACCTCAAAATCGGTAAACGTTTGAGCCGCTATACTGTTCAAACACTTTGACAAATAAAGTGCTGTATTATATACCGGAACGATTATACTTATTGTAGGATTTAAGTTATTCATTTCTCTCTCTTCTGTAACTCTGTTTGGAACAGATTCATCCATTGTTCAACAATCTTTGAAATATCAAAATCTTTAGTTCGCTTCAATGCCGCTTTTCCCATACGCTCGCGCAACTCTTGCGACTGAATTAAACGAATAATCCGATCTGCCAAATCTAATTCGCTCCTGCCTTCCACCAAAAAACCATTCACCCCATCTTGTATAATATCACGCGGACCGAACGGACAAGCAAACGAAACAATGGGCAGCCCACATGCCATAGCCTCTAAAAGTACTAATCCGAAACCTTCGTATAAAGAAGAAAGCACAAAAATAGAAGACTCTTCCAATTTAGCATGTACATCTTTTGTATAGCCTTGCAGAAAAACACAATCTTCAAGCCTTAATTCTTTTATCCAATGAGTTAGATACGGTCTACGAGAACCCTCTCCCCAAATATTCAACTTCCAATCCGGAGCTGCTTTATGAACAAACTGCCACGCCCGTATCAATGATGCAAAATCTTTCTGCAATTCCAATCGTCCTACGGCAACTACTGTATGCTCACGACAAACAGAATAAGATGACCTCTCCAATGTCAATGGATTATGAACATACGTAAACTTATCATTATCTGGGAAATTGGTCTCTTTATCCTCTTTGGTCAAGAGAACTATTTTATCATATCCTCGTGCATTTAATTTATAATCTACAAAATCTAACAACTTAGCAACCCACTTCTTACTATATGTATAATGACGATAAGCTGAATTAAAATGGATTTCGCGTATTTTCACAGCCTTAGTCCTTAACCACGGAATGATGTATTTTTCTCCTTGCCCCACCGAAATAATGACATCGGGCTTTATCTGGTTTATCTGTTTCTGCAAACGAAAATAATGACGAAATATCCGCAAATTTGATTTTATCTGATGAAGTCTTGATTTATAATCATCTTTATAGTAATTCACTTCCAGATTAATAAAATGTACTTTGGGGGATATTTCTTGCGTCAATACATGTTTTTCCCAGTTGTCTGTAACGATGACATAGATTTCGTTCCCCGCAATTTCTGCCAACGCATTCGCTTTTATCAACGTTACTTTCTGAATACCTCCCAATCCGCGAATACTATTCAGACAATATACGATTTTCATACCTTTTTTCCACTTAACCGATTATTCGATGTATAACTTTTAACAACAATAATAAAGGTGTAGCCAACCGATGTTTTGCGCAAAAGAAAAACAGTTTCCAATGAATAGGAAAATAAGTAAAATCTAATTCTCTATAAGCCTCTTTATAATGGGATTGCCCTATAATATGAAGTAACTGTTTCTTTTTTTGCGAAAACGATTGGTCGGACATACATTCATTCAATCCCAATCCTATTATGCTCAGTGCTATCCTGTTGGACAATGCTGTACGAGCTTTTTCAGAGCAGGCAGACCGACTCATATACTCAAACAATTTATTCCAACGCTGATACAAGTCCGGTTTATATTTTTTCGTCTCTGCTCCTGCATTATATTTCCGATAATGATAAAAGGCTTCGTGCAAATAAACAGCCTCCTTTACTTGCAAAAAAGCAAAGCAATTAAACAGAGTGTCTTCCGCCGTTCCTATCACTTTCAAATCAACAAATTTGATATCTGTCAATACCGAACGTTTATATAACTTTCCCCAAATAGTTCCAAACGAATCTAAGGTCTGCGGACGAACCAACTCCGTACCTGTCGGAGCAATCATACGGCATTGCAAATCTTGACAAGCCTTTTCATCAAACCTCTGTGACTTTTCTATTATTGACCTTCGCTCGCTTATGTTCTGAAACTCACGCATGTAATCAAACAGACAAACATCCGAGTTTGATTCCTGCATAGCTTCCACACACTCAGTTACAGCATCACAGTCTAACCAATCATCAGCATCGACAAACATGACGTATTCCCCTTTGGCCAAATCCAATCCCTTATTACGGGCTTTGGAAACACCTTGATTGTTTTGAGAGATACAACAAAAACGTTTATCGACCACATATTTCTGAAGTACCGACCAACTATTATCTTTACTGCCGTCGTCTATAACTATTACCTCTATATTCGTATAACTTTGATTCTGCAAAGAATCTAAACACTGAGATAAATAAGTCTCCACATTATAAACAGGAACAATAATTGATACCAAAGGATTATCCATTTCCGTTGAAACGATTTATATAATACTGAGTTAGCCACTCGGCATTGGTAGTTATATCAAATCCCGCTTGCTTAATTTCTGAAGAGGTATCTTTTCTTTTCCACCGTAACAAGATGGAATCCATTTGTTCTGCCCATGTGACAGGCGATTCCTGTAAAGATACTTTAACATAAGAAGGTAAGATTTTAGTCTGACAAGAAATTGTATCTGAAACCACACAAGGTAATCCTGCCGCTTGAGCTTCTACCAACGACACAGGAAGTCCTTCGTAAAAAGAGGGAAATAAAAACAAATCGAAAGCACTATATAACAATGACATATCCGCCCGATTTCCTAAAAAACAAACTGATTCATCTAATCCTAATGAACGAACTTTTTTCTTAATTGGCCCCATCAAATCTCCACTTCCCACCAAAATAAGCATACTCTCCGAATGAACTTGGTGAAACGCCTGAAATATATCTATCAGAAAATTATGATTCTTTTGTGGACAAAATCGACCAACATGGCCTATTATTATTTTATTTTCCCAACCCAACGACCTTTTAGCTTCAATAGATTTCTGAAGATTGTAACTAAACGATTTTGAATCAATCGCATTAGGCATAAACTGTAAGTTGTATCTGTTTTTTCCTCCAAACAACCATTCTCCGGCTACTTCACTACAAGTAAAAAAATCGGTAGACAAACCGCGAATCTTTTTTGCCAAGCACTCACGCGGCAATCTTTTTAATTTTTCTTTCCATGTCTCGCTTTTAAAAACAGGAGCATTATGTGCATGACAAATCCTGACAGGTACATGATGACGAACAGCTTCCTTAAAAGCGAAATAACCTAATTCGGACATGTGGGAATGCAATATTCTGTATTCCGGATGGGTATCAAAAAACTCTCTTAACAATCGCTTATACCGAAAAATATTTTGCGGATAAATGGGGCACATGCGAAAGATTCGCCCTCCCATTGCTTCGATTTCGTCATCGTATGCTCCACGCTCCTGACGATGTACCATAAAATCGAATTGTACCTTCGTCTTGTCTATCTTCCGATAGTAATTCATCACCATTGTTTCCGCACCACCTCGGTTCATTATGGTGAATAAATTCAATATCCTTATCGGTTCACTCATGCTTCAATTTAAACTTTTTATCAGACTTAACTTTATACTCCGTGTACTTATACAATATAAATCCCGGAATAATTGCCAACAAAGTAGCAAGGGGTAACGGAGACTCAGATATAAAATATTTATTTTTAGCACGTAACGAACTTGATACGTAATGAATACATGCCCTAAATTTCCGTATCCAACCCGGCATCAACTTCATATCTGCTTTCCGGATAAACGCAAATCCTTTCGGGTTGTTCCAGTACTGTTTATACATATTCCGGCTGGAACCATCCGCCTGATATTCTACAACAACCAACGATTCGTTCATCGTCAGTAATTCATAATCTTGATCTATCAACTGATACTTATATCCCAAACTGACATAACGTTCTCCATCAAACAAAGGATATTCGGGATATTGCCGAATTACTTCGGTACGATACACCAACTTTTTATCCCCTTTTCCGCCCCGCGCATAAAACCCGTAAAGCGTGGTAGAGTTCATATTTTCAGGAAATTTTGTTCCGATAATCTTTCCATCTTCCGTCCGGTCTAAACCAATCAATCCGGCATACCGATTTGAGCCATTTCGTTTCCAAAAAGTAATTATTTTCTCTACCGCATCATCAGGCATGTAATCATCAGAGTCAATACACGTATTCAACTCAGTTTCAATATTCCGATAGGCAGTATTATGCGCACCGTGCATTCCCTGATTCTGCTGATAAATGTACCGTATCGGAATCTTATTCTCTTTCATCCAACCTTCAACCAACGCTCGTGTATTATCCGAGGAGCCATCATCCACAATCAGCCACTCAAAGTCTTTACATGTCTGACGGCAAAGACTTTCGTAAGTCCTTCCGATGGTATGTGCCCGATTGTAGGCAGGAGTAAATATAGTAAGTGTTTTCATCAATCCTTATTCCATTTTTATACCGCGCAAACGATGATACCATTGAGAAAGTTTCGTCCGCCACGGCTTATTATTTATCCATGATTGCCCGAACCAATGAATCGTATAAGTATTATCAGATCGGTTCAGCTTACCGGTCAGATAATCATACGGCGTAAAATAATCGGCAGGAAAAATATTAAATCCGGCAGCGCATTGTTGTTTTCCGTTTAACTGTAATCCGAACTTATCGACTAACAGTTTGGTCCACTCTTCCACATTGGTAGTTTGGTCTAAACTACCATCTTCCCGAACAAAAGAACGACTATTATAAGAATCCATAAAAGAACGAATCACCGGATTATTAGGCTCTGTTCCCAAAATACTGGTTGCAATCCACTTTGTTCCTTCAAAACCTAAAAAAGCAGGATTATCTAATAAGCTGTCAAGCGAACGGACTACTTCAACATCTGTATCCATATAAATCCCCCCCTCATTATATAAAGCATACATACGGGCGACATCACTCACAAAAGCCCACTTCCGTTGCTCATACGCCTCCCTACAATATCGGTTAATATGAATGTCGAAATTTGTTTCATTCCATTCTTTTAGCCGATAGTCGGGGCAATATAACTTCCAAGTTCGTATCATCCGCCGGACTGTTTCGGGTTTTTCTTTTCCCCCAAACCAACAGTAGTGTATAATTTTGGGTATCATCAAAAAAATTATTCTTTTATAGGGACAATTTCAAGTTCTCTTTGCTGTTTAACCAAACTATTAGGAGGAATATCCCCTTTAATGACACATCCTGCTCCTATTACACAATTATCTCCAATTTTACTTCCTTTCAATATAATCACATCCGAAGCAATCCAACAATGATTACCAATACTAATAGGAGAGCTTTTCAACGAGCAAGAAACTCCTTTATCTTTAGTAAACAGATGGTCGTTATCAAATATTTTAACTCCGGGACCAAACAGACAGTCTTTCCCTATTTCCACTCCTGAATGACAACTTATCATACAGAACTTATTAAAATAAGTATGATCGCCAATGATAATTTTCGCCTTATCGAAAACCAAAAAGTCACAATAATCGGAAATCTCTATGTTTTTTCCTAACTGGAATTGTCCTAGTTGGTAACACCTTAATGTTGCCTTACTATGAATTCTTTCCCATAGAGAAGAAGTATACCTTCTACCATATCGGACTTTATAGACAAACAGTCGTAATATATTTAACAGAAAGAACAAATAAATCATATCAATGAATATATCTTTTCAATTTCTTTTTCGTTTCCATAATCATGGGTTTGCAAATAATCTATGATTTTCTTTTGCAAATCTTTATTCTCGATAAATTCGATAATCCCTTTCGCACAGCTTTCATTTTCAAGTGGAACAATCACTCCATCTACTCCTTGCTTAATCTGACTTTTTGCTGTAAGATAGTTGGTAATTACTACCGGTTTACCTAAGATCTGTGCTTCACGAACTGTAACCGAGTTTCCTTCATACCGGGATGGCTGTACATAAATATCACATACTTTCATATAAGGATAAGGATTCTCTTTCTTTCCTAAAAGAATTACATAGTCCTCCATGCCCGCTTCTTTGATTCTCGAACGTATCAAAGCCTCCCCCCCTCCATAACCTATAATATACCAATATACATTATGACCCTCTTCACGAATGCGTTTACATATATCCGGCACATTATCATAATTCTTAGCAACAGTATATCTACCAACAGATAACAAATTTATCCTTCCTTGCTCTTGAAGTAAAGAAGGAGAAAATTCCTCAGCTCGTTCTCTTACAAAAAACGGTGACAAAACATTATTTATTTCAATGATTTTATTGGATAGTGAGGGGAATACTTTCAGAAATGCAGTAGTCACATCCAGTGAAATAGAAACTATTTTATCAAACTTACTCCATATAGGCAATTCCTTATCTACATTAACGCTAATACGGGTATAATCGGTATGTATCCAAGCTATTTTCTTTTTTGCGCGAACCTTTTTTAAAACGATATCATGAGGAATCAAAAAACTAATCGCCAAATCATATTCTCCATATTTCGTTAAATCAGGCAAAAAAGGCATTACAGACTCTGATATATAATGAAGAATAGCCGCACCATCTTTTAAGTTGTTTTTCTTGGCATACTGTGAAAACCTGTATTTTGCCCATAATCTCGCCAACGCAATCTTCCAACCGCCTTGCTTTAAGACTTCTTTGATAGGCTTCTCAATCTGTGCATATTCTTTAACCTCCGGAAGTAAATGAATTCCTGATGGAATCATCTTCATTAACTCTCCACGATGACTGTATACAAACAAGTCTACATCATACCGAGAAGTATCTATTGCGTTGAGCAAACCTATTAGACTTATTTCTGCCCCACCAAGTTCAAGGTAATGAATGGCTATGAAAATACGAGGTTTCATTTGTCTTTAAAGTAAATCCTATAAACAACAGAAGTAATTCTAAACTTTATAGCTAAATAAAATATATATTCCTTCAAGTTTGAATAAATATTCCGAAATCCGACAATTTGAGCTGCTTTTTGAATCATTGGCATATTAATTATTCTCTCTGTCCCTTTTCTTTTATCAATTTCTTGTTCATTATGTTTCAAATTATTCAATAACATAATGGTAAACCTCTTTACTATATCCTCAGACATATCTTTAGTAATCGGTGTATACTGATTTATATGATATTTTGCAATAATTCTCTTTTTTTCTTCAACCTGTTTTTGTAAACTAACTTCCATATATAGATTATACTTCTGTTTTGTTATACTCATAGCGTTATTTACTCTATAAACATAAAGAGGCAGAGGTAATAATACAATTCTTACAGCTTGCATTATGGCATTCAAGTTAAATACCATATCCTCAGCATAACGAATTTCTTCAATAAAAAACAAATGTTTTTCTATAAGAAATTTTCGATTAAACAAAAATCTCCATGAGAAACACAAATCATTACTACTATGAATCTTTTTATTCTGTTTTATAAAGTCATAAGGATTACAAACTATTGTAGAAAAATTGGGTATAACCACTCTATTATCCGGATATGTTTTAAATCCACACATAACAATATCACAAGAATCTTCTTCCATCTTATGAATCATACTTGTATACATGTCAGGTTCTACAAAATCATCCGGATCAAAAAACACTATATATTTCCCTTTTGCAGATTTAATGCCTGTATTTCTTGCCGCACTTAAACCCTTATTTTGTTCATGCTCTATAATCTTAATCCTATCATCAATGGCAGCATACCTTTGCAAGATTTTTAAAGATTGATCTGTTGATTTATCATCTATACAAATAAATTCAGCATCCTTCAAATTTTGATTTAAAATAGAGCTTAACCCATCCTCCAAATATAAAGCAACATTATAAACAGGAACAATAATACTCAATAATGCCATACTATTTCATTTAAATATCGTTGATCATCCAAGTTACCGACCCCAATTCCAGCACCAGCTTCATTCACAAATTTATTTTTAACCTGCATTTTATAAGTAGCCTTCATTCTATACCATTCATATTCAATATCCACATGACCAATATCTATAGCTTGGTAGCCTTTCTTTGCCAAATCATAAGCCAATATAGTAGCAGTCGGACCTAATGCCAACAAAATCAAATATGATTTGGAATATTGATTTATTGCCTGAAATATTTTCTCATAATATTGAAAAGCCTCAACATTTGGTCCTAATATACGCTTAATGGAGCAGACATTATCAAATAAGTCATTACCAACTCCTAAACGACTTTTCTCACCTTCAACTATAATCACATCTTTTTTATCCCATAGCTGTTTCAAATGTTGAAAATGAATCAATGTATCAGACTTATCTTTAAACATCATATAACATCGACTGATAAACGCATTAAAAAACAGCCTGTCCTTATCTATATAACGATACCAATACTTTCTATAATAAGACAAATGTTTCTTCCAATGAGAAGAAGCATCCGGTACATATTGTTCCAAGTTTTGAAAAATATCCGGCAAACAAACAATATGGTTAGGTATAGGAAATGACAATACTTCAATCATTCTTTGCCTAAGTTCTTCTGAACATTTTTGGAATCCTAAATCTTTTCCCGCCACAAGCTTAATTTCTCCATCTCCCAACCGACTCACGGAACAATTATTCTGTAATATATAAGAGATAGTATCCTCAATAGAAACGACATGAGGAAATGGACAACTTTTTCGATAAAAAAAGTCTATCCAATAATAAAACAAATCCCTCAGCAAAAGACAATAATCCACACTTCTATTCCACAATCTAACTAATAATTGTTTCATAATTATCTAACTTTTTAGATAATAAAAGGCTAATTCCCTGTACAAACGGCATGATAGAAAATTTATTGGAATAAAATCCGATACCTTTGGTATCTCCTTGGGCATAATCCAAAGCTCCGTTTCTCCGTGTCGCTTTCATTAATGAGCTCTCTACCTTAAAAGCGGCTTTTAAAAACTGGATGTCTCCAGATAATTTATATGCTTCAAGAAACAACAAACCAATGATAGCACTTCCTGAGGACTCATACCGTTCCTCCTGATTAAAAATCATACAGCTAAATCCTCCTTGCGGACGTTGAAAGGGTAACAGATTCATAGCAAGATGAAGAATACGCTCACGTTGACTTTGAATACCTTCCGGAGTAAGTATTAATCCTAATATATACCATCCTATCCCACGTCCCCAGTCAAATACACCCATTGGGAGTTGGACAGACAAATTAAAAGCATGAGCGGGAAACACCTTTTGGTAAAGAGCTTTATCATATTCTGCAATCTGCTTATCAGCTAATTCCCTCTCTCCTATGCAATATAAAAAAGGACAAACAAGCCCTATGGTATCTACAAATCGTATTTGGGGACATACTTTACGATAGGGAATTGTATGATTTTCATCTATGTAAGAAACCAATTTTTTTTTCATCAAACTTTCTTTCTCTTCTTCAAGGACAGACTGTTGTTTCAAAGCAAATGCAAGAAAAGCCTGATCAATTTCTATATTCTTACTAAAAAGTTGAGGATGATGTTTTACATAAAGTTGTGCATCTTCTTTTGAAAGGCCTAAAATCAAACCACCATCTTGCCAGCTTTGAATCGTGTGAGAAGAATAATTACCTCTTATCATATCCCATAAAACCCATCGATTTTGATCTGTTTTTTGCACAACAGGACTTTTCACCAACCATTGCCGAGCTTTATTTTCTACTGCTTTCTGCCATTGTTCCCGATTATTCCATCTCCCTATATGAATGCGTTGCTGCCATTCATCAAAAGCATGATAAAGGTCTACACACATTCCTGCAAAAGCTATCACACCGACAATACCCAATATATATATGCTTATAATCATAATGTATTCAATACTTTTCTCATCTGCAAAGTTCTTTCACAATATGCCACCATATTGCCCTCATATAAAGATCTAATGTTGTATTCTTGCAGCATCAACCATCTAAACGAATCCAACAAATCTCTATTTTGTTTAAAACTTTGCACCGGAATCACATAATTTTCATCCGTTCCAAACAAATCTTTAGCTATACCACGTGCTTTGACTGAATATCCTACCACCAGAGTCGGCACCTGCTCCGAATATGCTGCAATGGAAGCATGTGTACGTGCTGCAACCATAAACCGACAACGGGCGATATAACCTTTCAGTTCTTCTGCCGAATGGTTACCTATCAAACATACGCGACCTGTATCTTTAAATTGATCATATAATAACTGTAAAGGAATCCGGTCATCGTTGTGACTCCAAACCACATGAGGAATCAAGGCTATCTGCATATCTGTATTCTTTATGATATACTTCATCAGCTCTATATAATTTTGCAGCGTTACCCCTTTTTCTTTTTCAAGCCCAATCACCATCGGACTTACATTAATCCCTACCGTATTTCCTTCCTGAAAGCCTTCAGGCAGAGGTAAGTCTTTCCGTTCCAACAAGAACGCAGGATCTGGGAACAACGAAACTTGCTCAATCCCTTTTGCTTTCATGGCTTCATACGTCAAACTTTCCCGGGCAAAAATATGTGTATACCCTTTTAGGTCTTCCAACATTTCACCTTGAATCGCATCGGGCTCAACAGAACATCCCCAAAGAATCGTTTTCACATTTCTTTTCCGCAACTCCTTATTTATTAAATAAATAAAAGTAGGAACTCCATAACAATAATTATCTCCCCCTATCGAAAAAGCAAAATCAGCCCATGAAGATTGTTTCAAAATTGGGTTAAACGATGCAACATCGTAAGCCTCTTTCATTCCTAAAACCTTATTTTGAAACAATGCTTTCCAATAAAGCACTGATTTTCTTGAAATAGGTTGTTGAGCATTCTTTAAAGTGCATAGCTTATTCAACTGATATTTTTCATCTTCTTCAACAGCATTAGAGTAAAGAATAGCATTTGCAGCCGTAATCTTTAAAGTTGACCTGACAATCGCTTCACAACCATGATTTCCACTTCCACCATGTGGATATAATAACAGATTCATTTTCTTAATAAAAAATATAGATAAAAAATCCAATAACATCGACTCAGTATACCCTTCTTTATCCAAAGACTGCATACATATAAATCTGAATGCTTTTTTAATTCTTCTATTTCAGGAATATCAAGAATTAATTTTAAATACTCTATTTTTTTATTGGGTAGACGAGAAAAGAGAAAAATTCCATCATAAACAATTCCCCACAAACGTTTATAAAGTAAGTCTTTAGATAACTGTTCACCCCATAAACCTCTCTTCTTATAAAATTCACGCAATACTTTCCATTGCTGGTAATCAACTTCGAATTGATTTACACGTAATTTAGTGGACAAAGTACCCTCACCTATCATCCGATAATGATAAACAGCCTGAGAGATACACGCTATTTTATTGATGTTTTCCAAATAACAGTAATTAAAAAGCAGGTCTTCTCCATAAGAACAACTCACATCAAAACGAATATAATACTTCTCAATTATATCACGTTTATAGAGCTTTACAACCGGACCATATAACAAAAATTTCTGATTTAGACCAATAAAACTTTCTACAGACTCTTTATTCAAAATAAAAGAATAAGAATCTGAAGGTTTATAAACTATCCTATTACCATTCGGGTATTCTTGTATGAGACCAATAACAACCAAATCCGGCGAATCTTGTAGCAAAGGTGCGATCAAAGATTGCAAATAATCAGCGTCTACCCAATCATCACTATCTATAAATGTGACATAATCACCTTTAGCATTTTGTAATCCTTTATTTCGTGCAGCCGAAACTCCTTGATTTTCTTGATGTACAACTATAATACGGCTATCTTTCTGCTGCCAACTATCACAAATCTCTCCACTCCCATCATTAGAGCCATCGTCTACAAGGATACATTCAAACTGCGAATAGGTTTGAGAAACAATGGATTGTATACACTGATCTAAATAATCCTTGACATTATATACAGGTACTATAACAGATATCATGAACCTATTTAAATTTTCTTATCTTACACAATCACAGGAAGAAATACTTGGTCGGCATACCCCGAAAAACGCTACCGTTAATGTTACTTATCTCATGCGGATGGGTTGACTATTTCTATTCGAAGAGTTACTTGGTTTTACCGTTAGTGTTTTTCAATGTTCCATACTAAATCGGAAAGGTTTGAAAACAAGTCTGTTAAGAATTTGAATTCCTTTCATATTAACGAATAAATCCTATATTATTATTCGATAAAGAATTTCTCATTTCCTGCTTCTTTTCTTCAGTAATCATACCTATAACATACGATTCGTCAAATTTTGGAGACAGTTTAAACTGATCCTTTCTCTTCTGAACATAAGCATCATAAGTTCCTATAACCCTTGCCGGATTCCCTACTGCTACACTATTGTTAGGTATTGAATGTGTCACAACCGAACCTGCTCCGATTATCACTTTATCACCTATCGTTACATTCGGCAAAATAATCGTACCAGCTCCTATAAAAACATCATTTCCTATAACCACCTTACTGATTACCGTATAACCTAATATTCTTTTTGTACTGGCATCATGAGCCAATATATGTACTCTGGGAGCTAAAGTAACTCTATCTCCTATCGCTATAAGAAAACAATGCCCTGGATCAATAATACATTCACCCATGATATGGCAATCTTTACCTATTGTCAAACCATTTTCAATAGCAACTTCTAACTGACTTCTATCGTCAATTTTCATAATATGCTTTCGAACAAATAGAATTATCTTTCTTATCATATATCCAAAGCCTGTTCAATCAAATTAATATTCTTATCCAAATTAAGATTCCTTCCTCTATTTTCAGACATCTGCGAAAAATACTCTAAAGCCGAAGGAGTATCAATAATATATTCAAGGGCCTTTTGAAGAGACTCTTTAGAATTTTCTGCCAAGATACCGTAAATTGAGTCTCCCAATAATTCCTTTGAACCCCCACAGTCTGTACTGATAATGGGCTTACCTAAAATGAAAGTTTCCAAAGCGACAGTACTAAGTCCTTCGATATACGAAGGAATCACTATGCAGTCCGCCGCCCTCATAAATGGATAAGGATTAGACTGATGACCTAATAAAGTTATATATTGCTCCAAATTGTTTTCTCTTATATACTCTAATAAGTCTTGAACATTCCCTCCCCCAACAATCCAAAACTGAAATTTTTTGTGTTTAGTTGATAAATCTTTAATTATTTCAAATAACCGTTTATACCCTTTGGCTTCTGTAATCCTCCCCACGCATACAAAAATAGGTCGGTTATATACAGGTGGCATATCCAATCTCATTAAAGACTTCCGATGTATATCTACCGTATCAATAGGATTATAAATCACTCGAACCTTTTCCTTTAATGTAGGAAATACGTGTATAAAATTCACCTTAACTTCTTCCGAAACTGCAATAATGGCAGAATAATTTACATAATATTGCTCCTCCCGTTTTAGCAACATTTCACTTTTACCTTGCTGAGATAATTTGGTTGAAGTATGTAGCCAAGCCAGTTTCTTGTCTTTCTCTAATTTTACTTGTGCAATCCATTGAGTAGGTCTCCCTTCATAAAAAGCAATAACTTTATCGTATTTCTTCCTAACCAACAAATGAAAAAGTAAAGACGGTATCTTATTCACTAAATAATTGAACAATAAAGATAATCCCGGTATTTTATTATTAATTAAATAACGATAATGTATATTTCCTCCTGTAAACGACTGAGAAAAAGTCTTTTTATAGTTAGGGTAAACGCTTTCTTTAAATATACTACAAATTGTAATATCATATTTTTCCTGATTCAAATTGTTAGCTATATCAATCAAAACTTTTTCTGCTCCTCCAACTATAAAAGATTCTATTAAAAAAAGAACTTTTCTTTTTTTCATTTACAATATTTTTTGAATTGCAATTTTCTCCTAAGAGACAATAACCACCCCAAAGGAAAAAGTAAATATTTACTGAACCCCGTATTACATTTACAGATATACTTATACTGTTTTGCTATACAGCAACACGATAAAAATTGTAACACGAGATTTACTCTGTTTTTAATCCCACTTACATATTTCAACTGCGTATTAAATAGCATAGCATACCCCATAGGATTTCTTTTTAATAAATTCCATGAAGAATTTGTCAATCCATCTACTTGATATTCACATAAATAAATTATTTGATTATACCAGCGAATTTTATAACCATCCAAAGCTAACTGATCCCATACAACAGCTTCCGGAGTAAATTTTTCACCTTCCCAAACAGGAAATTGATACTGCCGCAATTTTGATGTAAAGAAAACCTCTGCCATATCTGCTTGAAGTTTATATTTAGGACGCTCAAGATTAGTCAAATCAACATATCCCTTGATTTCATCTATCAACGGTTTCTGCCCGATGGGATTTTCTTTAAAATCCCCTTTAACTGTTGATATCCCAATAATACTATCATCTTCAGGAAGACTTTCAAAACCTTTTTTTATAAAAGATATGGCGTTAGGAAGCAATAAATCATCAGAGTCTACAATAAAAAAATATTCCCCTTTTGCTAATTGAAGTGCTCTATTTATAGCTCTTTGTTTTCCGCCATTGGGAACAATATAATAACGAATAGGAAAAGACTGATTTTCTTGCTTCCATTGCTTAAATAAGACATCCGTTTCATCCGTCGAACCGTCATTGATAACAATCCATTCAAAATCAAAGCAATCTTGATTCCTTAGTGATTGATATAGCCTTGTTAGCGTATGAAATCGATTATAAGTAGGTGTAAAAACTGTAATCATTATAATAATAAGTTTTCTATAGATTGAATTAACCCTTCTAACGAGAAATATTTACCTCGCTTTTGAGCCTGCTCTCTATAATAAACCAACTGCTTGGGATTATCCAATAAATATTTAATTCCCCTATATAATTCTTCTTCCGAATTCTTAGCTATTATTCCAGACTTTCCACTACAAAGAAGTTCACCCATACCAGAACAATCTGTCGTTATAACAGGTAAACCCAATATCAATGCCTCGGTAACAGCCGTACTATATCCTTCGCTTACAGAAGAACAGACAAACAAATCACAATATTTCAAATAAGCATAAGGATTAGTCTGGAATCCCCAAAGGGTCACAACTTTCTCTAAACCATTTTCACGAATATAACTTTCTAACTTACTTCTTTCTTCTCCTTCTCCAATAATCCATAATTCTATTGAATAATTTTGTTGAATCAGAAGATTTACAATACGCAACAAACGGTCGTATGCTTTTTGGTGAACAAGCCTTCCAACTGAAACTAACCGTATTTTCGATGTTTTAATGCAAGATATTTTTTCTTTCCCTTTACTTAATATTTCATTACTGTCTATTGGATTATATAAGGTTTGTATTGGAATACGTACTTCCTCAAAAACTCTTTTAAAAGCACTTTGAGCCGTATCAGAGACTGTTACTATTTGATTATATCGTTGATAACAAGTTTGTTCTTCCCTGATATCTTTGTAAACTAATTTAGTCCAATGGTTATCATTTAAATCTGTATGAACCCATGCTACTTTTTTTGATTTCCGGTTAGTTGAATAAGACAACAATTTTGTAGCAAAGCCCTCCACAAAAGCAACTTCTACATCTTTATTTTGCGGTACAAATAATTTATAAACCCACTTCAAGGGTAACCATTGATAAACCAAATGATATAAAAATGAATAATACCACCGCTTAAAGCCTTTCAGGGAGTTTATATCCGGAATTATATAAGTATAATGAACATCAGAATTAAGTGCCGAAACATATTTCCCCGTATTAACAACACAGCAAAGGGTTATATCAAATTTACTTCTGTCTAAGTTATTAACAAGAGTAACCAATACTTTTTCAGCTCCACCTCCCGAAAGAGACTCTATAAGGAAAAGAATATTTTTACGCATGTTCATCCTTTATGAATTAAATAATGAAACAGCTTAAAAGCATTTTTAAACTTTATAAGTTTAGCAAACAAAATAAAACCAGACACCAATCTATCTTCTTTATAAGAATAAAGAACAAATTCTTTTACAGAAGGCATTTCCTTATATAATCTTTTTTCTATCTCTTTTATTTCCTTTGTATCAAAACTTAATAAGGATCTCTCAAATAAAAGAACTACTCCTATATAAGAGGATATACGATACTTATTTAATTTCTTAATCTGTTGGGCATACAACAAACAGTTTAATATACTTTCAATAGTATCTAATACATATTCTGTATTATATGTTATAGAATAAGAATGCAACAATGAATTTTGTCGTTTATAATAATTATAACCTCCATAAGGAGTACAAACAACACTCTGAGAATTTTGACATATTAACGGAATAACAAAAACATCTTCACACGTTTTATGCTGAAGAGGAAAAGTTACATTTTTAAATATATCTTTCTTAAAAATCTTATGCCACAAAAAAAGATCCATAGACTGAAATTGCCTTCCATAAAAATAATACATAAAAATATCATGTGAACCTTTATAAACCGCTGAGTGCTCATATTTACGTTGAACACCTTTTTCCCCATGAAAATTTATAGGAAATGATAAAATATCAATATGGGCATCAGCCTGCAAAATTGGAATATTTTTTATGTATGTGTCTGCATCAATCGTATCATCCGAATCTATAAAATGAAGATATTCCCCTTTCGCTAAAGAAAGTCCTTTATTCCGAGCCGAACTAACACCTAAATTAGGTTGATGAACGACTACTATATTTTCATATTTACTTGCATAATTATCACATATCTTTCCTGAATTATCGGTACTTCCATCATCTATTAAAATGATTTCATACTCTTTAAATTCCTGATTAATAACGCTGGACAAACAGTTCTCTAAATATGCCTCAACATTATATACAGGAATAATTATAGAAAGAAATATATTCATAAAACAAACTTTACTTATTTAACAGTTCAGCAATCGTAGAATATTTCCAAACTATAAATTTAGAATAAATAAAACATCTATTAATATCTCAAAATGCTACAGTTAGTTTTTTAATTTATATAAGCAAACTCCCTGATTTTATTCGAGAGATATATTTATTTATCAAATAGAATTTTCAAGTCTCAAAATTAGCTTCCTCAATAAAATAAAAAAGAAGTTTTAATGTCCTCTTATTTTATGTCCATTAAATAAATACAGAATTTTTCTTGGAATCCCCCATACATAAGAAGGTACAAAAAATAAAATCTTTATATAATCCATTACAGAACGAGCCCCGCTTAAATATTCATAAAGATCATAATCCAATCTATTCCTTATGATACCCTCATTCTTACCTTTATCTAAAAATGAAAGCCATTTATAATACATTATTGCCGCTTTAGCCTTTTCTACATTATAGGATGAGTTACTCGAAATATTCACAGCACTTTTTCTAAACGTAATTAACTTTTCGTTAGTTCTAACAATACCACCATTAGTGGTAAAGTTTAATATTGAGGCATCATCTGCATAATAACCTGCCGGATAAATTATATACCCTTTTTTCTCCCTTATATATTGAGTACGATAAAAAAATTCAGATATAGTATGTTTTCGATTACCTTTTATTGTTTCGATTAAAAAAGTGTCATAAGTCTCATAAATTGGTAGTTTCGTTGTTTCTCCTATAATAGAAGATTCTATTCTGTCTACTATAATTCTTCCACAACTAAAAACATTACATAAAGGATTATTCTCTGCCAATTCAACCATTGTTGAGATAAAATTTTCTTTCATAAGATCATCGTCACAAATCAGAGCAAAAAAATCCCCCTTTGCATAAGAAAGACATTTATTCCAATTTAAAACTATTGATCGCTTACCAAGATTTTCACTATTAACATAATATCGAATTCTATTATCATTAAATGATGACACAATGCTATCTAAATCTTCAGGAGATTTATCATTGACTATTATCAACTCAAAATTCTTATAATCTTGATTTAATACAGACTCGATAGCTTCCCTTAAATATTGTGACTTATAAGCAGGAATAGCTATTGATATAAGACAATCTTCCTTCATACTTGAAAATACTTTACTAACCATTTTTCTCGAACTATAGATGATTTTATAGCTATATTTTCCGAGAAAATATTCCCAAAACAATTTTCATCATGAATAATTGAGAAAGACAAATTAGATTTTTCTGTAGTATGCTTTTTGATATTTCTCTCAGCAATATCAAATACGATTTTATATTCTCCATCTGATAATGTAAATGGAGGTATTTCAAATATAAATTTATATTTACCGGGAGATAATGAAGTTAATTTATTTTCATCATTGTAATCAGCCCTTGCTAAGGGATACTGAAACGAACTATACAAATTAAATCCAATAACCAAAGATGGTATTTTTTTTATGATATTCACCTCGAATACTATTTTTATCCTTGATGAATTATAAAAAACCCCACCATCACTTGATAAAATCTCCGCTTTAGATAAATACAGAATATCTTTATCCCCATCAATACCCTCAAATGAGTTCTGAATTATTTCATCCGATTGATAAGTTTTTATTGTGTCACTTATATTTCCCATAAAACTTATCTTTCCGTTCTCCAATAAAATGCCTCGCTTACATAAGCGTTGCATACTCCCCATATTATGACTAACGAAAAGAACAGTCCTCCCTTCTCCATGAGAAACATCCTGCATTTTACCGATAGCCTTTTTCTGAAACTCAGCATCTCCCACAGCAAGCACTTCATCTACTACAAGAATTTCAGGTTCAAGAAAAGCAGCAACAGCAAAACCTAAACGAACAGTCATACCGCTAGAATATCGCTTTACAGGAGTATCTAAGTAGCGTTCCACTCCGGCAAAATCTACTATCTCATCTAACTTACGCTTTATCTCATGGCGGGTCATCCCCATGATGGAACCGTTCATATAAATATTTTCACGTCCTGTAAGCTCTGGATGGAATCCCGTCCCTACTTCCAATAAAGAAGCGATGCGACCTTTTGCGCGAATAGCACCTACCGTAGGAGAAGTTACACGAGACAATAATTTCAATAAAGTTGATTTACCTGCCCCATTTTTCCCTATAATGCCAACTACGTCCCCTTGATTAACATCGAATGTAATGTCGCGCAAAGCCCACACAAATTCAGACTTTCCTTTTTTTGAACGGTCGTTTGTTTCACCTATTTTCAGATAAGGGTCTTCTTTATGAAGAACCACCGTTTTCCACCAACGGTTTAAATCGTGCGAAAGTGTTCCTGTACCAACTAACCCTAATTGATACAACTTACCAACACGATCGAATTGTATAGCTATTTCACTCATTTTATACTCTTTATACTGTATCCATAAAATTACGTTCTACTCTACTGAAAATAACTACCGAAAGGAAAAGGGTAATACACATAAACACCGTACTGTATAGCAACCCTCCCCAATCTAAGGAACCGCACCCCATACAACTATATTTAAAAGCTTCAAATATGGGAGTCAACGGATTCAAGGATATCAAATCGCGATACTTTTCCGGTGCCGCACTTAAAGGATAGATTACAGGGGTAGCATACATAAACAACTGAATGCCAAATGTAACCAATTGAGTCAAATCGCGATATTTTGTAGTCAGAGCCGATATAATCAATCCCCAAGACATGGCATGAAAAGCTATTAGAAAAACAAGAAAGGGAAAAAGTATCAACGTCCAGTTTATATGCAAATCGGCTCCCTGAGCCCAATAATAAAGATACATAAGAATAAACAGAACTAACTGAATTCCAAACTTTATCAAATTGGATGTTATACCGGATAAAGGTACTACCAATCGAGGAAAATATACCTTTCCAAACACACTTGCATTGGTCGTAAATACATTGGACGAAACCATAAAAGCAGAATTAAAATAATTCCAAAGCAAAATGCCCGACATATAAAACAGCGGTTGCGGTGCTCCATCGGTAGAAATACCTGCCAATCCACCAAAAACAAACATATACATAATTGTGGTGAATATTGGCTGAATCAAAAACCATAGAGGTCCTAATATGGTCTGTTTATAAACTGTAACGATATCGCGTTTTACATACATTCTGTACAAATCTCGATATTTCCAAATTCCTTTAATATCGACATCTAACAGTTTTTTCTTTGGTTTAATTTCTATATCCCATTTATTCTCCATTTTATCTATCCTTTTAATATATTAAAATAAAAAGCAAACGCATAGAACACTAATAATGCCGCTCCCAATATTCGTTCATGGTTCTGCCAGAACCGTTGCTTCATAAACGGATAAATCAATACTATCGGCATGATAAACCATGATATTTGAGCAAAACGATTACTGTATGCCGCACGGATAACCAATACCCAAAAGGCATTGGTCACTAAAAATGTATTATAGATCCAATGATAGTATTCATCTCTAAAGTTACGACGGAAAATAAAATAATATCCTACAAATACGCCCATCGCACTGTACAGAAGAAAATCCCAACGAAATGTCATACTCATTTGTACAATTTCTCCCACCATATTACTACCTGTCAGATAACCGGAAAAACGATCATCACCAATAGAAATAAAATTGGCCAAGAAAGCCTGAATACGATTGCCTACGGCATACGATGCTCCTACACACACTATCCAACCTACCAAATAGAGATAACTGTTTTTTACAAACCATGCCAATGCTCCGGCCGCAATCATCAAGTAGCAAGATTTATGTATTCCCGTTGCTATTATACAAAGAGTTAACATCACAGGAATACGATTGACATAAGTCATTGCAAGAATAACCAAAGATGCTCCCATCCCGTTACGAATACCATTTACCCCATAGCTCCAAAAGGTAAACATTCCGAGTATGACCAAAAAAGGAATATAGTAGTAATTCTTAAAGATGCGCTGCATAGCTAACCAAAGGCATCCAATATATACAGATGTACAAAATAAAAAGAAAGTATGTATATCACTGTTTTTAGCAAACCATCCCATCAAGTTATGAAATAACCACTCTCCTTCCCATTGCCACACAAACGGTTTTACAGAATGTTGTATCTCATAAAATCCTTTTGCGTAATTAACCGTATCACCGAACACACCGGATATCGGCCTTAACCCCATATACAGAATAAGCAGAATGGTGAATAGGATTCCCCACATAGCATTCAAGGTGGCTGTATTTTTCTGGAGACTGATACCCGTATTACACTGCCAGAAGGCGACTAATACCATAACAAGTATGGTATAGTTGAAATACATTGTATAATCGGATAGAGGTATAAAATCGAACATGTATCTTTTCTGTTTTAGTTAGATGGATAATAGATGGTAGCGCACTGGATTTTATGGTCGCTCCATGAATTACTTATCAGGTTGTAGTCTGTTACAACGGATTGCTTGGAGCAGAGCATATAATCAATCCGAAACAGGTTGCCTAACGACTGGTAGGTGTTTCCCCATCCGTAACCGGCTTCTTTGAAGCAGTCGCGCAAGCCTTGACTGACTTGTGTATATGCGAACGAAGAGGGTACGTCGTTGAAATCGCCACAAACAAGAACCGGATAGGGACTTGACTGAATGGCTTCGTGTAAAAGTTGGGCTTGCTTATTACGCTTTAATGCGTGTTTTTGCATGATTTGAATCACGCTTTTTCTTTCCATGCCGGGCGTTACGCCTGTGGTTTGCAGATGTACGTTAAACAAACGTATTGTTTGTTTGCCTATGTGTATGTCTGCTTGTATGATTTTGTTGTAACTTTCCGGAAAATAAAATTCTTTTAATCCGGAAACAGGCCAGCGGCTCAGAATTGCTAAATTTAAGACTTCGTCTTCTCTACTGTTTATCTCGGTATAGGGATAATCAGGAAAAGCGGCTTTGATTGTATCCCATGCCAACAAGTTGGTGTGCGGTCGTTCTTGAAAACAGAGTATGTCGGGCTTTTCTGCCAACAGTACGCTACTTGCTTTCAATAGGGTTTCTGATTTTAGTTGAAAGTCTCTTACATTCCAGCTTACGATGCGTATAGGAAACATTTCCGAATGTACTTTCCGACTTGAAATTCCGAATCCCATCGTTTCGCTAACCTGCCAACCGCTAATAAGAAAAGCTATGGCAAACAGCCATGTCCACCGACTGTGTTTATGAAATTCCCATACCGTTAAAAAGGCATTCAACAAAGTTATCGGAATAACTGCTAAAGTTACCGGAGTTAGATAGGAAGCTACAGACGCCGTGCTGTGAGGTATAATGACCAACAACACGGTAGGAAGCAACAATAACAGCAGAATGGTCTTTTTAAATATACTCATTATTGGCAATCAGTATACTCAGGGATTCAAGTTGCTCGCTGGTCAGCTTCATGGTTTCCAACATGGGCTGGTAACGCTCCAGATGATGCAAGTCGCTCCCAACGTAGGTGTACATACCTTTTTTGAGTAGCCATTCGCTTGCAGCTTTTGCGCCCGGATTGTAATAACCGCTCAGCGACATCAGATTCAACTGAAATTCATATCCTTCTTCATGTAGTTTCTGATAGTCCTTTTTATCCATGTAAGTATAACGTTCCGGATGGGCTATCAGGGGGAAATAGCCTGCATGACGTACTTGTTCCAATATGTCATGCAGTCCGGCAGGAGGAAGCATATATGAAGTTTCTACTAACAGATGCTTCTTACCCAATTGCAAGACTCCCGTTTCTAACTTTTGCAGGAAGGCTGCGTCCATCATGTATTCTCCGGCCTGATGGAGTTTTATCGCTCCTTTATACTGTTGTTTAAACTGTTCAAAACAGGTGGTCAATCGCTCAGGTGTATTTTGCGTAAGGTCTGACATAACGTGCGGAGTCAACCATACTTGAACAATGCCCAAACGTTCAAACCAATTCAATAAATCTAAGCTGGAAGCCGTAGAAGGAGAACCGTCATCCACTCCCGGAAGTATATGGGAGTGGATGTCGGTCATTCCTTTCAGTATGCCGGATTCCAATAATGAATGTTTTTTCTTGAAACTGAAAAACATAACTGATTAACTGCGTTTTTTCCAGAATTTAAACTTCGATCTTTTTTCTTCGTAGCCGTAACCATAGCCATAACCGTAGCCGTAGCCATAACCGTAGCCATTATTTTTAACAGGCGCACCGTTCAGTATCAATGACATGTTATTTAATTGCTTGCTGCGGTACAATTTTTCCAAGTCCGGCAACATGCGTCGGTCAAATTTACCTGCACGGATAACGAATATGGTTAAATCGGCTATTCGGTTGGTGATGGCGGCATCGGCAATAATACCTACCGGCACGTTATCTACAATAATATAATCATAGCGTTTACGCAACTCGGCAATGAGCGTTTCCAAATTTTCGCTCAATAACAATTCGGCAGGGTTAGGCGCATTCGGACCGGCAGATATCACATCCAGATTCGGTGCAAACTCACTGGGCTTAATGATGTCATCTATCTTTGCATTTCCGGCGAGGTAAGTTGTCATACCACTTTCCTGATGGTGAAGATGACGACTCAATGTTCCCTTACGTATATCAAGGTCTATCAGTATTACCTTTTTCTGAGTTTGAGCAAAGCTGGCTGCCAAATTGGTACAAACAAAAGTCTTACCGGCTCCGGGACCGAACGAGCTGAAGGTAATAACCTGCATTTGTTTGTTTTTGATGTGCATGAAGTCCATGTTCGTCCGCACGATACGGAAGGCTTCCGAAACGATGTCACGCCCTTGATCGCGCACGATAATATGGTTCTTCCCACGATTTTTTGCTTCCGGTATCTCACCGAGGAACGGTACACTGACTCCGTCTTCGATATCTTTCCGCGTACGTATCTTCGTATCGAAGAACATGAGTGCTATCAATATTACAGCCGGCAATGCCAATCCCTTCATCACTCCTGCCATAATCATGTTTTTCCCGTTCGGAGAAATCGGCATATCACTTCCACCGGCAGGGTCAAGCACACGGGCATCGGTTTCAGTGGTAGCCTGACTCAAAGCATTTTCCTCACGTTTATTCAACAGATACAAATACAATTCTTCTTTGATACGTTGCTGACGCTCGATAGACAACATCTGACGTTGCTGGGTCGGAATATTTGCCACACGGCTTTCTGCTTCTCCCGCACGACTTCTGGCTTCACGCAACTTGGCATCAATTCCTACAATCACATTGTCGATATCGCGGATGATGTTTTGTCGCAGTGCCATCAGTGAATTGTTCAACTCTTGTACCACCGGATTTTTATTGCTACTGTTCTTTATCAACTTATCACGTTTCAGCTTGTTTGTATTATACTGAGTGATTTGGGTTTCGATATTAACATCGGCAATACCTGTATTCGAAGGAAGCAGTCCCGTAATCTTCGAAGGGTCGGTAAGATAGCTCTTCACATAATTAGCCATTTGCTTTTGCAACTCCAATTCGGTAATCTGATTTCCATATTGCTGTTTGTCGGCTACCGACATACTGGCTGCCGATGATACATCAATCAATTCGTGCTGACGCTTATACGACTCGATTTCAGATTCCACACCACCCAATTCTTTCTCGATGATAATCAACCGGTCATTAATAAACTTCGATGTATTGATGGCTATCTGATTTTTATCTTTTACAGTTTCTTCATTATAGATCGTAATCAACGTATTCAACACATCATCTACTCGCACCGGAGACTGATCGCGCAGGCTAAGATAAAGGATGGAAGCATCGTTTTCTGCTTGCGTAATCGATAAATTAGAACTGAAGATACTTGCCATGTTATCTACGCTCATCTTATGTACGGTGATGGTCGAGCCGTACCATTTATTGGCATAATAAAGCGTAGGCGTTATCAACAACTTTCCTATCGGTGTTTGAATGGTATCGTTCAAAGTTGCATTCATTGACTGACTGTTAACCGTATTGCCTATAAAATTCGATAGCCGGACGGTTTTGTCATCAATAGGAATTACGTCTACACTGAAATCTTCATGTTCTTCCGCTTCAAGGAAAGACAGATTTACCGGAGCTTGTGTGTACAATTCGATTTCTCGCAAACCGTCCATCACAGTGTAGCAAACTTCAGCATGTAACCGGCTCACCACGTCGCGCATCAGTTTATAAGATTGAAATTGCAAAATCTCATTCGCCACGTTAGTGTAACTGTTCATCTGAAAACGGTCTAATCCGTAATTATAATTATTATGACCTGCATTTTTTATCATAACCGTTGCCGAGCTGGAGTATTGATAAGGCGTTTTGGCATATTGATACCATGCATAGCCTCCGAATACGGCTATAGACAGCACAAACCAATACCAACGGGCTAACAAATACATCAGCATATCTAACGGATTGATATTAAATCCGCTGCTGCTTTGGGTTTTATCATTGCCTGACAGGTCTTTCTGTTCGCTCATTTGTATCATAACGAGAATAAATTAAGAGTTAGTCACCTACTGTATTGCCAATACAACGATAGAAGTTATGGTTGTAATGAAAGACAATACCATACTGAACATACTGAATGTACGCTGAGCGTTGTCTCTCGCTTTGGCTGAAGAAGGTTCTACATATACGATGTCGTTTTGCTGCAAATAGTAGCTTGGAGAGTTAAAAATCTCTCTTGAACGAAGGTCATGGAACTGAATACGACGCTTATTACCATACTCGCGAATTACGGCAACACGGTCCACACGTCCTTCATCTGTAATATCTCCGGCTTTGGCTATCGCTTCCAGCAGAGTGATTCGTTCTCCTTTGATGTCGTAAGTTCCCGGGCTGCCCACTTCACCAAGCACCGTTATTTTGAAGTTCTGAAAGTTTACCGTCACAATGGGGTCTTTTATCAGATCTTCATTAATCAAACGTTGCTTAATCATTTCGGTCAACTGGTTACGGGTCAATCCTTCTACTTTCAATTTACCGAGTACGGGAAAATCGATTTCGCCATTCACGTCTACTAAATATCCTTTGTTGGTATTGTCTGTACCCGGAGTGGCAGGCATTACCGCCGTTACGTTTCCGTCGAGCCCCACACTATAGTCACTGCTTCCGGGGATATTAAACGGCAAAGTAAGTTCGGGATTCTTACAGCTTACTGTAATACTCAAACGGTCATCACGATGAATAACGGCTTCGTATTTCTGATAAACCGGATATTCTTTCAGTTCTTCCATGTCTTGCAGATAAACTAAATTTTTTCTGCCAGCACACGAACCGAAGAAAAGAATTGCCAACAGGCAAAAGATTCGAATCATTTTGTTCATAAGTTCAATTAGCTAATTTTTTATTTATTCTGTTCGATTATCGTTTAAATTACATTCATTCAGATTAATGACCCGGTCGCAACGTTCCATCAGGCGTGGGTCGTGGGTTATAAAGATTAAGGTTTTTTCTGCGCCTTCACGCAACAAGTTATCCATCAATCGGGCGGTAGTGGCTGTATCCAATGCTGAAGAAGCCTCATCAAACAGCCAAATATTTCCCGGACGAAGCAATGCGCGGGCTATCGCCAA
>ULKS01004438.1_pt1 | contig 46075 bp, 38 predicted proteins | sample 1951211 | NCBI WGS metagenome assembly ULKS01 (sample SAMEA4835506, study PRJEB28245) | human gut metagenome | biome: gut microbiome; material: fecal sample | place: Denmark | collected 2008 | reverse complement strand
ATAATTTATTTGAAATGCAACGTTTTTCATTATCAATTGTCTTGTTCCTTGCTCTTTTTTAACAAAAGGTTTCTTTATGCCTTACTTTTATATTCTGATTCTCGGTTTAAGATTCGGTAAAATGTTCTGTATTTGCCTTCACCATGCGCTTGCCGTCAGCGTCATATTTGTGGTTAGTTTTCTTCATTCCATTTCAGCTTGCGCTCTTGGGCTTTCTCGTTTGTTGTTCCGTCTTTCTTCGTGCATCCGGTGTTGACGTAGACGAGGTTGTTGTTGCCACATATTTCAATCTTGAACAATACCATCATCCTCTTGGATCTAAATACAGTAATAGTATATACACATGTCTGAATATCAGTTATTTGCAGTTAATACGGTAGAAAAGTGACATGACTTTTATTTACATCTTTTTTATAGACCAAAGTTTAACAAATTTAACTTTAGAAAACCACAATAATTGTAAAAGTGTGCAATTTCTACTGATAACATTGCTTCAATAGTTCGTTAAAATTTGAGTATATGGCTATGCAGTCTTAGGCCGCCAGCCAATGAGTTCTTTGACAATCTTACTAATTAAAGTTCGGTTCGGTCGGCATCGGGACATGTCGAAAATTAATTTCGTATAGTTCGCATTGAACATCAACGACTTTACTTTTGCCATGGAATTGTCCATACCATTGTCTTTCATGAAGACCTTGGCGGCATTCAGAGAGGCAAACGATGCGTTGAATGCAAAGTCCAACTGCCTTTTGTGTCTTGCCTGGCAATCCACAAGTCCCGTAAACTGCTTTCTGTCTCGATAGCAGAACTCTATCTGGAAACGAGTACGGTATGTCTTCAATACTTCCTCACCCGTCATTGAGAGTTTTGTCGAGAAGAACAGCTTGCACTTTCCACCGGGCATTCGCCAGATGACAAGTCTTACCTTATTCTTCAGAGCCTTCGCATAAGCCTCGAGGGTGTATGCCTTTCCATCCAAGCCGTTGATGTGCAGTTCTTCCATGCATGAGAGGTTGAGGTTTGCCAAGTCAATCTTGTCCCCCTTGACCCTTGGTCGTCCACGCTTCTTTTCCCTCTTGGGAATGTAGTACAGGCATGCGTTGTCACGGAAACGGCTGACAAGATAGAAGCCAAGCTCCGACATGCCTTTCTCAAACGTGGATGTGGAGAAGAAAGCATCAGCCACCACTATGTCGGTGATGGACAGCAGTTTCTTAGAATACCGCTTCATTACGCTGATGTAATATTCGACGAGCGTCTTGTTTCTCATCTTCAGTGCGGAGTTCCCCAGGGACTGGTGGGCACGTAGCATCAGGCACTTGTTATTGGCAACGTCAAGCAAGCCAATGCCCATGATTTCAAGTCCGTGCTTCACTGCCCCTGCACATCCCGACCAAAACCGTCCGATATGAGGAGTCTTCTTCCCCGCCTTGCTGATGTAGCACGGGTCTATGGCTATGGCAAGTAAGCCATCCATATCCAGTATGCGTCTTGCAAGAGACAGATTCAACAGAAGCCAATCGATGCAGCCATTCTTCCTGCGGTTGAAGTTCTGGCGATAGGTCTGCTCACCATGTCTGCCGTAGCGGGCCATCTGTGTGAAGTTTATCTTTCTGGGTAGAATCATATATAAAGTCAGTATCTCGATGAGCAGATTCTGGAAAGTTTTTGCTAACTTTGCACCAGATTCTTTCACTGATGTACGGATTGCATCCTTGAGGATCTCCTCATATTGGCTAAGTGGCTCTGAAAATGTCATACTTTTACAGTCTTGAATCAACTATAAAGGTAATGAAAATCAGGCACTTAGCCAAATTTATTTAGTTATGTTTTGTTAATCAACTTGCTCATTTTCAAACGATTAAGTGATTATAAACAGAGTATTGTTGCTTACAAAGAATATTTCTAATATTATATTTGAGAGTCTTAGAAATAACTCTATAATAGAGTAATACATTTATTAACTGAATAAAAATAATAGTAGTAGCAGCAATAGTATATTCTGCCATTGATGCGATTCATCACGGAAATCGAAATAATACATGAAACTAATGTTTTCGTTGCAATTTAAACAGTTTTGTGTAAACATGAGTTAAAATCAACATGTCCAAATGTTGTTTTCTTATATTTTCTTCGTTATTCTCATTATTTTGCAATACATTTGCATTTAAAATCAATATATTTACAATGAATAAAGAGCTAAATTGTATAAAAGTGGTCTTGGTACAAAAGAAAAAGACAGGTAAATGGTTGGCTGAGCAATTAGGTTTAAGTGAATCTACTGTATCACGCTGGTGCAGCAATGCGTCACAGCCCAATTTAAATACGCTGAACAAGGTCGCAAAGCTCCTTGAAGTAGAGATGAAAGATTTGCTGAACGAGTCAGAATAGTAATAGTGCAACGCCCGTTGCATAATTGATAAAAACAATGCGGTATGACTAATAACAAAGACAGAAAAGGACGTTCCAAAGAAATAGACGGAATATTTTATCCCGTTGCACCTGTGCAATCCGATATGCCAGAATGGTATGCCGATATGTTGCAGGATATAAAAGACTTGGTTCTACAGGAACGGAAGTCAGCAATGTGGTCTGCTAATATACGGATGAGTATGATGTATTATCACATTGGACAAAATATCTTAATGCGACAAAAGGAAGAAGGTTGGGGGGGCCAAAGTCATAGACCGATTGTCTGCAGACCTTAAAGATGAATTTCCAGAAATGCGTGGCTTTTCTCCTCGTAATCTGAACTATATGCTTCGGTTTGCCAGATTATGGAATGATGAAACAATTTTGCAACGGTGCGTTGCAAAATTGCCTTGGCGACATAACATCTGTCTTATGGAGAAATGCAAAGAGCCCAACAGACGACTTGTATATGCCATGGGAGCCATTAAGTATGGTTGGAGTAAGAATGTTCTTGAGCTGCAGTTGGAGAACTATACATTAGAAAGAGAGGGAAAACTGCCTGAGAATTTTGACAAGACACTACCAGACAACCAATCTGACATGGTACGCAATATGTTCAAAGATCCATATCTGCTTGATTTCACAGGAGCAGATGCACATAGTCGTGAAAAAGATATAGAAGATAGTCTTACCAGCCATATCACAAAGTTCCTTCTTGAATTGGGACAAGGCTTTTCCTTTGTGGGAAGACAAGTACATTTGGAAATGGGTGGACAGGACTATTATATAGACATGTTGTTCTACCACCTGACCTTACGTAGATTTGTTGTCGTGGAGCTTAAGGCAGTAACATTCAAACCTGAGATGATGGGGCAACTTGCTTTCTATCAGACTGTCGTTGATCATACATTGCGTCATGAGACCGATGAACCAACGATTGGCTTATTATTGGTTAAAAGCAAGTCTGAGACTGTTGTCAGGTACTCTTTAGAATCAGTAAATAAACCTATTGGCGTGGCTTCATGGGAAACGCAGTTTTCCACGGAAATGTCTGACAAATGGAAATCCGCTTTGCCAACAATCGAGGAAATAGAAAAGGAACTTGAACCTACTTTAAATAAGAATTAGATTTATGGGCAATTATTTTAAATTTATAATTATTACAGCAATTGCGTGCTTGTCTTCATTAGAAGCACATTCTCAATTGCTTAAATCTGTGTACAATCCTCAGGTTTATGGTGACCCTTATGGAAATAAGACAGAATACTATGTAAGAATGAGCAAGGAGAACACGACTATTATTCGTGCTCCTCATAGTAATTATTCAGACGATTTTAGTGTATATCGAGATGCATATATTGTCGATTTATCTACTAATATAAAGTATCGATTACTTGACATGGTATCAGGTAAGTATTATCCTGACAAGAGATCCATTACTAATTATGCTTGGGTATTCGAGCCTTTACCTGTAACATGCTCAAATATACGCCTTGTTGACGGACCTCTTAATATTACAATAAATCTTGAAAACGCAAATGGACGCAAAGTGACACATGCTGCAAGAAATGCGCCATCAGCATCATTTACACAGATTACGAATGATATTGAAGACTTAATATCACAATATTATGAGAACCTTGGTTTAGATGAGAATCGTGGTATTTTTTATATGCATAAGATTTCAAATATTAAATTCTCAAAAAACGGCAATATGATAACTATTAGTTGTCGAACAAATTCCGATCAATACAATCGGTATCGAGAAATATGGTTCGATATTACACAAGCAACTTTTATCGAAGAAACCGCATATGGTACATACCAAGGAGAAAGAGATAAAGGTGCCCAGAAATTCATTCATATAAAATGCCCTAGTGGAATCTTCCAACGTGATGACATAGGTGCTACATACCCTGATTATTCGCCGTATATACATACATATAACGATTATTATTTCCACACTAGCATACCTAATCTTTCCAAGCAATTCCACAATGGATTACTTTGGTTAAAACAAGTAACCATGAACAGCGGTATTGTTTATAAAGGCAACTTAAATGTTTCTCCTACAGGTGTGACACCCGTGAGAAAAAATGACATTAATAAACAAACTCAAACTACCAATAATTCTTCTTCGACATATAGAAGCCCCAATAGCACAAACTATTCTAGTAATAATAGAGAATTCCGTCCAGGAAACGCTTCTATCGTGGATAATACTGGCACACATGATTTTACAAAATACAATTGTCCGTCTATGTATGTGACAGATTACAAAAAAAGTGTTACAATATCTTGGGGAGGAGATGTCGTTTCGTTACCAAAAGTGTCAGGAAACACATATCGTATGACAGGTAGTTCCTCAAAGGGCAATTTGACATTAACTGCATATAGAAGTTCTCAAACTGGAAGAATATATTTAGTCACCGCTTTTATGAGAAATCCGTCTTCTGAAGTTAGCCAAATAACAATTAACTTCAAACCCTAGATTATGATACCTAAGAATAGTAAAGGACTGAAATTAGTTAGATATGACATATTGTCATCACAACATATCTTGGCATATATTTTGCTATAATTATGGTAACTGAGGTTTTACGGCCGGCAAGATGCATCAGGGAAAGATAAACGAATGTCGGGAGTCGGCTATGAGATATCCTGACTAGTAGGACGCTATTAACGAGTAACGATAGAAGATATGAATAAAGTATTCACCTTCAAAGTTAACGTTAACGTCGACCTTGCAAAAGTGATTTGGGCGTTAGTGTTTGCATTACTGATGCTGGGTTAAAAGACTTGAAGAGTGTGCTAATAGCACACTCTTTTTATTTCACCTGTCCCAAAGTCTCTTCTGTAAGACTTCATGTTTAGCACACTATTATTGCGTGAGTTCGATGAATTATTTTACATCACATAGTTTTGAGGTAATTGGGTTTTCTGAAGAACAAATTTTTCTTCATCCTTAAGAAAGCCTAAATGTAATCAGAACGTATGTATAATCTGTATTGTCTGGTCGTAAAACAAACGTAGAACAAAAGAATCTTGTTTTGGAAAAAGACTAAAGATCATGCATCAAAATAGGCTTATCAGCGATTCCATAATACTTATCTTCCTATAGAATTACATAGCTCAATAACTAAGAAGGTATACAAACTTATGATGGGTTCAGATACGGAAATGGTCGATGTATAAATATTATTATTGTATAATCAGCTACAGAGAAGATGCATCATCCGTTGTGAATGATGCATTTACGAAAAAAATACACAGAAAAATTAGTCTTATCTTTTCGCATACAGTCTCCCTACCACATATTATCGTCATCTGCGCTTTTTATAACAAGTAACTCTTAATCCCATTTTCTGCGTCCCATCCCAATTTGTCAATTGGTCGGCACATCCATTTGAGCCTCCAAGCGAAACGTATGTGTCAGCGCTGTATGACATGTAATCTACGAATGAGAGAAAGTTGTTGATGATATTGTCTGTATAGACTACATCTTTTGTTGCAAACTGATTTGCCCAATTGGAGACACATTCTCTGCGGAAGTCAGTACAACCGTCCCATCTCATGCCAGAAAGGAATTTATCGACAAAAGACACAATGCCATTTGAGTTGTTAAGTGGCAAACCATGTTTTACGGCTGTAGCCATAATGCCGTAATATATAGCCCTAGCTTCTTCATTATTGAAACTTATGCGCTCTGTCTGTGAGAACTTACTGAGTGAACCATGCCCTTCATCAATGAAACGGTTGATGACACTTTCATATCTGGATTGTCGGGCTTGTTCCTCACGTTTTATCGCAGCTTCTTGCTTTTGCCTCTTATCCACACGCTCAATGGCTTCAATGATTTCCGGCTGTTGTTTCAAATCATTCCACTGAAGAAGGAGATACTTATACTTTGACAGCAAGGCGTTGTAATCATTACCGAGACAGGCAAGATTATTGTTAGCGGCAGCCAACTGTTTTCTGAGACTATCTATCACCTCATCCTTTTGAGCGGCAACTTTTTTGACCGCATTCTCATCAAGCTGTGAGATGCGCTCCTTGACCTTGGCATTCTCTGCTTTCAAAGCGTTGTTCTCTGATATTAGGGCTTTGTTCTCCTTGATAAGGCGGTTAAGGTTCTGCATATAGTAAGTATATGTCCTTTTAGCAGAGTCCATTATACCCTCATTCTGTTTGTTACATGCCTCGCTGATACTTTCTACCAAAGCATTTATGGCAACATTGATGTTGGCAATACGTTCCTCTCGCCATGCTTTCTGCCCGATAAATGACGGAATAGGAATACCAAGTTCCTTTTCAACACTCTTCATTGCCTCTTGAACTGGTGCCTTGACATTAAGCAAAGGGATAGTAAGCTCTTTCTGGTCGATAATGGCAAGCTCAGCATACTTTCCGACCTTGTCCAGAGCAACCTTCGCCTGACGCTCGGCTTCAAGTACAATCTTGTTCTTGTGCCTCCGTCCACGTTTCTCTTCTTCAGACAGCTCGTTGTAAGGAATGCCACGTGCAAGTCCATACTTACAGCCTACCTCTTTGTGGTAGTCTGTATGGAGTCGAGAGAGATATTCAGACTTCTCCTTTCTTGTCTCTCCCCAAACCTTGGCGTATGACACTCTTTCGACAAAAGCCTTTAATGCTGTTTGCTTAGTGTAATTGTCACGCTCTTCTTTCGGCAAGGCTTTCCATTCTTTTGTACTTAGCACTAAATTCGGATTGTTTTTGTTGATATACTGGCTTCCTATTCGCCCACGTTTCTTGACTTTCTCCACAGGAATGGTCTGAACATGCGCATGAATGCTGGTCTCATCACAATGGACGGCAAAACTCACTATATTCTCCTCTCCCCACTTCCTGCAGGCAAAATCGTATGTGTCCTTTGCCCATTGGATGATTCCCTGTTGCAGGACGACATGGCTGTGGTCTGCATTCGGGTCGGAGGTGTCCAACTTCTGATTGCCAAAAGCGAGACTATACAGCACGTCATGGTCGCCGCTGAATATCATGCCGACAGTACAGTTTGGACTGTTCTTTGAGACTTGGTCTGGATGCTTGGCATCCATATATGGCTTGAAGCCCAACTCGTCAAGCCGCATCTGGACACGCTCATGCAATGGTATGGGATTGGAGCCAAGCGGAGCGACCTTCCCGCCCTTGACAATCTCAAAGTTGAGACTCTTACGTGAGAAGTTATAATGGTTGTACTTGTCCTTATCGGCATTCTTCAGCCGATATACATTCTCGTCCCAGCCTCTGCGCTCAGCCTCGTTGCCGACCTGTGCCGAGAATGATTTCTTGTCGTTGCCGACATGAATGGCGGCACGTGGTATGTTGCTTTGCATATTGATTACTTGTTTTGTGATACATTGAAAATGATGAAATACTTAGGTATAATGTTGGCAGGTCTCGGGCGGAGCCTGAGCATAATAGGACTTTTTAAGTGAGCGGCGTAAGCCAAGTGAATCTAAAAGTCCCTATTATGTTCATGGACTTTTGCAAAAGTCCGTGCATGAGCAAGCTCACGTCAGCACCTTTTCGTATTTGGAGTGTCCACAATGCCGCAGGCGGTTTTCTGCCACATACCTGTCTATCCATTTATTGCATGTGCTCTCGCTGTATTCCAACTGTCTTACCACAGACAGGTATTCCTGCTTGGTGAAACTGTCAGGCAACATGCTATACAGAATCTCTCTTCTGTCGTTCCTGATGGATTCAGATGTCCGGGTTGCAGGCTTCTCCAAAAGACGATACATATATGCGGAATGATACAGCAATGTCTCTGTCATGGTGAGTGCCGTGTGGTAATCCTCATCGGAACATTCCAATTTAAGATGCTGTCCTTCATCCATCGGATGGTAAATATCATCCGTCATGTGCCGTACTATAGTCAGCACCATCATGATGCGGAACGCCATCAGTCCGTTCCTTCTCACCACACCCTGCATTCTGTTGTCGATAGCCTCACAACACTCATCGTTCAGCTGGTTATAGTGATCCATGAAATGACCGTGCAGTAACGGTGGAATACTCACCTCGTATGCCGATGCCTCACGGTGTATCTTGCCCATAAGTTCCTTGTACTGCTCACCCAATAGTCGGAAAGCCTCTGTCTTGGACTGCCTGGAGTCGGTCACGGCAAACACGTCACGGATGCCCTTCTCAAACCTCACATTGAAGAACATGAAACGGCTGAAAAGTCCGTTCTCGGAATCAGGTATGAGATTTCGGACTTGCCCCGGTGTTCCTGCAAGCACTACACTCAGTTTAGGACAGTCAATTTCAAGGTGCTCCCTGTCCTTACGCCTGCACAGCGATACAGGCTCATGATGATAAGCCTTGCGCAGCGTGTCGGAATAGTTGCCATAGTCAGACTTCAATGTCTGGCTGAGCGTGTCGCCCTCCGTCTCAAACAACAGTCCGACACCGCCATTGTCTGCCAAGGTCTTAATGAACGCGCTGGCACTGCTGTTGGCTGGAATGATAAGTGTACGCATTGGAATATCCTTCTCCTTGTTGTTCTCAGAATCTTCCTGCTTCTGTCTGGAGATATTACGCAATTCTGCATTTATCGGCTCGACAAGTTCACGGCAAAGTGTCAATGTCCCCTTGCCCATACCAGCGTCTGCGGAGACAAAGAGATACAGGTTGGGGTAAACAATGCGCTCGTCATAGACTCCCATAACCTGACTAAGTGTGGAGGACAATACCGATATTGCACCAATCAGCAGCATATCCTTGTCCGTTGGTGATATGGCACTCCTTACCACACGGTCAAGAAAAGGAGGGAGATGGGTATAGACCTCTTCAGGGAATAGTGGCAGCTCATCCTCCCCAATTATCCATTTGTCCGAAATGTCCGTTTTTCCACTTTGGATAAATGGATATTTGGCAATTTGGATATTTGAAACACCATTTTCCTCTGATTTTTCCATATTACCACACTGGCAATTTGGTAATTTGGATATTTCCGCATCATTTTGTCTGTCCACACAGCCTCTCAAATTGCCATTTTGCCAAATTCCCATATTGCCATCAGGCAGGGAAATGGATATTCCTGCCTGTTTTGCCAGATGGAAGAAGGTGGAGATTGTGACACCTGAGTTGCCGGAACGCAGACATTTGTCATACTGTGACTCGGCAGCCTCTGTGGTACAACCAGCGTGAAGGGAGCTTAGGCGCAGAAAATATCCACGCCCATTCTCACCATAACCGTCAACCAACGCAAAGCCAAGTCTCACCCATTCCTCGTATGATGGTGCAATGTCTGTAGAATTCTGCTCTATCAGGGAAACAATCCGTTCCACATCATTGCTGTTATCATCTTTGAGGGAGCTGTTATTGGCAGGTGTGTAATTCTCATCTGAGCATTCTTCCCACTGCTGGGGTATAAAAGTCTTCTTTGGCATAGTCTTGTAATTTAGGATTGATATATACATCAGGGTCGTATGGCAGGAAGCATGCTCTTGCCACATCACTACCAGAGCTGTCAACTTGCGGAACACCTGTCGCTCTCAGGCAATTTGCCATTGACTTGAAGAAATTAGAATGCTCCCATCCTTGCAGGTTCACCTCAACAATCCATTTCACCCCATTGCCAGAAGGGGAAGTGAACATCAGGATTGTATCAAAATACTCATGCTCCAGTAATTGCCTTTTCAGGGCAGGAATATCATCCACATGGTCAAAGTCCAAACAAATAAGCCCAGAATGTCGGATGAGCTGTGAGGAGGAGCGTGACTTGAACAGTCCGGAGAAAGTGCAGTAGTTAAAGTTCTGTGCCTTGAACCGTCTGGCTTCATCTTGTGAGGCTATGGCACGCAGCTGTTCCGTGCGCTCCTTGGCAATCGGTTCCGAGATGTAGCGGTAGGCATCAAGGATGCTGAATGCGACAGACGGAACCGCGTTCTGGACAGGAGCACTGAAAAATGAGAAATTATAGCAGTCTTCCATACTCACCATTCTCTTTTGTTTGGCTTACGTCTGTTGGCTGCAAGGATGGTAGCGTTCTCCTCCTCGGCTGTCAGAGACACAGGATTCTTGCGGTTGGTCTCCAGCCACTTGTCAAGCTCATCCTGATAGAGGACATAACGCTTGCCGGGCTTGGTGGCAGGTATGCTGCCGTTGCCAAGTTTCATGTAGAGGGTTCGCTGCGGTATCTTCAGATAGTCTGCGGCATCCTCCACAGACATTGGGCGGTGGGTGTTCTCTCTGCGCTGACCGTTTTCCTTTTGAAGATTGGAAAGCATCTGTCTCATGCCGACTACCTCATCCCGAAGCTCGGCAACGACCTGCGGAAGGTCGTTGAATGTAAGTTCTTTTACCATAATTCAAAAAAATTGATGTGGCAAAGGAACTCAATGATATGTTAGTGGCAGGGATTATTGACAGTAATCGTCAAATAATCCTGATATCATCGCATTATCAATGAAAAAGGAGAAAAAAGGGAAAGAAAAAATACATAAAGCTATTGTCGTATTGCTGGCAACTGGCAGCAGATAGATAATTTTGCATATATACAAATGATATAGGGAAGCCCATGAACGAGCCTCCTTATATCATAAACATGAATAAAGTAAAGGATGATGATTAGAAATGGAACACGTAGTTGTCCGTATGCACTGGTCTGTCAAGCTTGATGTGTCCGTCATTCGGGTAGCAGGTCAGACTCTTTGCCAATGAATTAAGCTCGATGTCCGCAAGCTCATTGGGGAACAGTTCCTTGATGAACTTTGCCTGTGTTTTTATGGTATATCCGTTCTCTGAGCCGAGTCTCGCAGCAATGTTCCAGACCAAGTGCTTGAAGGAGACAGTCTTTAATCTGTCTTTGTTGTCATGGACAGGCTTTAATCTGACAGATTTAGGCTCATAGTTCGGCTTATAACACCATGCTGTTATCTCACTGCGGAGCAGGTCAAGCTCACTCTCATCCATAAACGGTGACATCATCCTGCTGACATAATCAATAATCGGGTTGACAAGCTTTTGATGCTCCTCCTGCTTCTTGCGCTCAAACTCGGCACAGTTGGCTTGATATACCTCTGTGGTTATAGGCTGGCTTGTTACAGTCGGGAGGCTGTCAGTATTTGTAATGGTGTCTGACTTATCCGTATCTATAACGACATGTTCCTTTCTCGATGACCACATGTCCATCAGTTCCTCAGGCAGGTACTGAAACAGCAACAGGTATAGCAGCCATAACAGGAGATTGCATCCTATGAAGGAGACCTCGTTCACAAAAGTGCTACCTCCGAAGTCGTTGGCAACCTTACAGGAGAGGACAAGAGACACGGCAAGGATAGCCGTGCCTGGAAGACCATAGAAAAGACAGGTGTCTTTACTGATGATAGTATTCAATTTTCTCATTGTGTATGATAATTTATTTGTTTGATATTGCGTCTTGGTGACGGTTGTTACTGCAAAGTTACTATGGTAATATAGGTATAGCCGTAACAAAGTGCGTTTATCTGCATTTTTTTACGGCTATTTAATATATTGGTTCTAAATCATACTCACAATAGAACCAATTTCATACTCAAAAGAATATCAACAATATTGGGGATGTGCTGTCTGTGCCAGGCTTCGTGTATTACTCAGTATTCCGTTTTAGTGTGATGCGGTTTGCAGCCTCCTTCTTCTTGCTGTCAACACTGTCAAGATAGCGTTGTGTTGTGGCGAGATTCTTGTGTCCTACAAGCTCCTGCACGGTTCGGGAGTCTGTACCTGCCTCTAATTGCAGGGTACAATAGGTGTGACGGCTTGAATGATAGGTGATGTTCTTGGTTATACCTGCTGCTCTCAGCCATTGTTTGAGCGGTGTCTGTGTCATTTTATCCTTGAAGTCAGGGAACACAAGCCCCTCTCTCTTGCCGTTGTCTATCAATGCCAGAGCCTCCTCTCCGATTGGATTATGGACTATCTGCTTTGTCTTCTGCATTCGTGTGGTGATATAGAGTGTGCCGTCTGCCTCAGGCTGGATCATCTCCCATGATAAGTTCTTGACATCGCTCTTTCTCAAACCAGTAAGGCAGGAGAACAGGAAAGACGTTTTGAGGACAGGCACCTCACACGGTGTCTCTGCCAGTTGTATAAGCTCTTCTGCCGACAGTCCCACTTTGTCGGTAGGGATGCTCTCCGCACGTTCCAGATAAGGACAGGGATTCTCCTTTATCTTCCTGTCACGGTGGGCGGCATGGAGGGTGCCGAGGAACGCAGACCAATAGCTTGCTATGGTGTTGGGGTGCAACTTCCGTCTGGTATGGATGACTTGATGCGTGGTGCGGAGGTATTCAAGAAATTTGTTGCACAGCTCCACTGTGATTTCGGCAAAGGTGCATTTGCCACCAGTGAAGAGGTTGAAGTGCTGATAAGCCTGCTCGTAGCGTGAGTTCTTTTTAGCTGCATACGCCTTGAAGTAGTCATTAAAGCTGCCGTTCAGTTTGTTCTTGTCAAAGAACTCGTAACGCTCGTTTACAATCTCCTCGTATCTACGGCAGCGCAGTGCCTCGGCTTTCTCCGACAAACGTGCGTTGTATTCCTTCTCACGCTGTGTCCTCGGGTGTGCGTAGATGTAGATGCCGAGCGACTCATGGCGCAGCACCTTGTTTGTGGTCTCGTCACGGTAGCCTGGATAGTAGTCGAGAAAATAGGACAGCATCTTGCCGCCTTTGATTTTCCGTGTATACAGATTCACGGTTTTACAGATATTTGCCATATTTGTTCTGATTATTAATTAATACTACTTGATGGAACGTTCGTCCATGGTGCAAAGGAAGTAAATGATATGCCGTTGGTGGCAGTTATTGACGGTAATCGTAAAATAATCGTATTTTCAATGAAAATCATCTGATATTTACAGCCCTTTGGCTGCTCTTTCCGCCATCGCACGCTCCACATCAGATATTAACAGCAGGTTCCTGACACCCACTTTTATCTTCTCAATGCCGTGAACTTTGGTTATATGATGGATATTTGCCTTTGATAAGCCATATTTCTCCGATACTTCATCAACGGTGCAGTAGCGTTCATCGGCAAGCATATCCATCTGACGGAGTTCCGCAATATGCGTCTTTGAGTAATAGGTGATGCCGTATTCTTTCTTAGTCGGAATGCTGTGGCGATAAGCGTATGCACGGATGGCTGTAGGCTTCATGCCGAACTCATTTAAGACTTCATCGGTAGTAAGCCATTCGGTAATTGTGGAAGTGTCAACGGTCAGCCCAAGACAGTCCTCAACATGCCGTTTGCTGTAATAGTTCCTTCCTGCAATACGGCACATCGGTATCTGATTACGCTTGGCGGTTGTGTAAAGCCACATCTGCTTTACCTTATAAGTAGAAATTATCTCCTCACCTGAGAGGTAAGTCAAAGGCTCATCTGTTACTTGCGCCTCTGCTTTCTTATTATTCTGTTTTGGGACAGCTGCTCTCGGTCGGCATCCGAACATCACTTTATTATAAGGGTTGCCCTCCAGCATTGTCTCTATGTCGGCACGGCGGATTATCGCCATACGGCTGCTGATGCGTGAGGCTTTCAGCTTGCCTTGTGACACAATCTTATAAATGTACTGGCGTGAGCATCCCATGAGAATTGCTGCCTTGGAGAAAGTGAGGTATTCCTGTTGCCGTAGTCCTATGATAGGCTCTGCCGTTTTGAGAAAGTCATCCTGTCTTTTCTTTCTCTCCCTCTTCGCTTCCTCGGCACAGCCGACGGAGCAATACTTCTGCATTCCGCTGTTGGCGGTGAACTCTCTGCCGCATAATGCGCATTTCCTTGTCTTCTTCATACTTCCCTTTATTTGATGTTATACAATCAATTTTGCGTACTCCATCAGGGAGTGAACGGAAGTCAATCATTGTCGTCTGTTGTCAACTTTACAAACTTTTGCGACAATCTTGGCATCAAGCCCAGTCTTTTGTCACCGTCTGTGAACCGTTGTCAACCAATGTCATCAGACTTGAATTTTGTGGCAATAAAAAAGCCTCGCACATTCACCGCGATAGAAATACGTCACAAAATTATGCGGAAAATGTCGAAGCACCAAAAACAGACTGAAAAGTGTTAAAATTCAAATAGTGTTGATTATCAGTGGTTTACTTGTAGATATTCATCGTTATATGCAGTTATATACACCTATCTAAATACAGTAATATCTTTTTCACAATTTCATTAAGTGTGCTTTTGTTTATCGGACATTTTATATTTAAGTAATACTCATAAGAGAAATATAATTTCAGCTTCTTTGATTTACATGAAAAAACAATATAGCAAAGCTCTCTTAAACAAAGTCTGAGTATATTGGGTATGTTTATTCGTGAGATTCTCATCCCCTTTTTAAAATTAGGAAATGTTCCTGTAATGTTAACACCATATTTTTTCTCATACATTTCTATATCATTTATCATTTCATTTTGATTTACTTCTATATATGCGATAGTTAAATACTTGCAATCAAGTTCTGACATAATCATAAGAACAGTATTTATATATTGATTTTCGACTTTCAAATAATCCTTCGCAGAGAAAATCTTGCCATTAAAAGATTTTCCTATATCTGATATAGAAGTCCAGTCATCATACATATAAATACCATCTTTATTATACCCTGATGGAGGGTATTTTACGATTTCGTGAAAAATGTCTTCCATACAATAAGTTTTTTCTAAATTGGATGAGAGGCTTAAACTCTCATATAATTAAATTTAGTCACCAATACGTTTTAAATTCCTATCATAAGTACCCATTCTAGTTTATTTCTTCGTTCCATTTCAGCTTGCGCTCACGGGCTTTGTCATTCTTCATGCCGCACGGTGTTGACGTAGACGAGGTTGCCGCTGGCAGGAAGTGAAGCATTGTTAGTCACCGAAATGACATTACTTACAATATATTATTTTCTGTGGATAAATTTATATATCCAAAATAGTAAAACAGTAGTGAAAACTACATACAAAATTCCAATGCATGACAAAAATTGGAATAATTCAACAGCTTGTTTTACTTCATTTAAGTTAAAACTAACAGGTTTTTCTGCAGTGTAAGCATCGACGCGATACTTTACAATATCTAAGAAATTAATATAATTGAATGTTAAATACACAAACAGTATGAAATTTATTATTATCCATACGATTATACCTATACTATAAGTTTTTATATTTTTCATTAAAATAATTATTATGTTATAGATTATCCTTCTGTTTTAGCTTTAAACTCATTTAAGACTTTTTTAGGATCAATCGTTATGATTTTTCTATTTGCATCAAACCAAGATTTGATTTTTTCAAATATGATTGCTTCTGAATCTTCATCGAATTCCTTCGCGTTGAAGAGGTAAGGCGTATTCCAGATGTTGTTCTGCTTTTCAATGAGCACTTCGCCGTCCACATAGTCGGCATTGTCCGTTCCGTTGTACGGCACTCCAAATATATGAAAATAAACTGTAATTTTATTCTTTTAAAGCAAAAAAATGTACTTTTATCATAGAGGATTAGCTGTCGTAGCGATGTTATTGCAATATTGGAAAGAAAGTTAGTTTTGTCGTGCTGTCTGTTTATATATAATCAACGTGCCTTCCGTCCATTCTGGTTAATATAAACGAATGGGACGGAAGGCAGGCTGATGCAGAGTGCTGTTTAGTGCAATTCCTTAGCTTGCTTTTAAGTCTTATTTCGTGCCATAGCTTTATGTCGTGCTGTAGTTCCGGCTATGCTATTGCTGCTGCGCCTGACGCTTTTCGGCTCTGTATTCCTTTGGCGTCATGTCATATTTCTTGCGGAAGCACTTGCCGAAGTAGCCGGCGTCGCGGAAGCCCACAGAGTAGGCTATCTCTGTTATGCTGTCGTCGGTTGTCTCTATGAGGCGTGCAGCCTTGGTCAGCCTTATCTCCTTTACGAGGTTTACCGGGGCAAAGCCCGTCAGGCTCTTCAGTTTCTTGAAGAAGGCAGAGCGGCTAAGACCTATCGTGCCGGCTATGGTGTCGATGTTGAAGTCGTTAGAGTTGAGGTTCTCCTCAATAATCTCATGAATCTTGTGTACAAACTCGATGTCCTTCTTCACGAGGTGCTGTTCGTAAGAGTCGTTGGCAGCCTCGGCCGTGCTCTCCACGGTGGTCTGCACCACCATCTTGCGCTGGAAGATGCGCTGCTCCTCGAGCAGCTGGTTTATTCTGGCCATGAGGTGACTGCTGCTGAAGGGCTTTGTTATAAAGGCGTTGGCTCCGCTCTTTATTGATGTCAGCTTGTCTTCCTCGGTATTCTTTGCCGTGAGCACGATGACGGGTATGTGGCTGATGTTGAAGTCTTGTCTTACGTTGCGCAACAGCTCCATGCCGTCCATGCCCGGCATCATGAGGTCGGTTATTATTATGTCGGGGTGGTGCTGATAAATCTTCTTCAGTCCTTCTTCGCCGTCGTGCGCCGTAAACACGTTGTATTTGTTGCTTCGCAGCTGCAGCTGCAGCATGCGGCACATGTCGATGTTGTCCTCTATGAGCATTATCGTAGGCAGATCGTCCTGCGGTTCTTCCGCTTTCTGCTCCTGCGTGTCCTGTTCTGCTTCGGCCTCGTCAGCTGTCTTGCTGCCTGCAGTGTTGTCGTCGAAGTAGACCTCGATGTCTTTCTCGTCGAAGTGTTCGCGGCCAGTAGGCAGTTCAACAGAGAACACCACGCCCTTGCCTCCGTCGATGTTTTCGGCCCATATGCGTCCGTGGTGCATGTTGACATACTCTCTCGACAGCGAAAGGCCGATGCCCGTGCCGGCGTAGGCGTTGTCGTCAGACGTCTTGTTGCTTGCCTGCGAGAAGCGCTCGAATATCACCTCGAGCTGCGACTTGGGTATGCCCACGCCGTCGTCTTCAACCCTTATCGTACACATGTGCCTGTCGTAGTCGTGTTCGAGCGCTATGCATATCTTGCCTCCCTCGCCGGTGTACTTGAAGGCGTTGCTCAGCAGGTTGTTGAGCACTATGGCTATCTTTTCGGCGTCGCACCATGCCGTAACGTGTTCTTCAGCCTTGTCGAACACGAAGGCTATGTCGCGCTCTTCGGCATGCATCCTGAACTCCTGCATGAGCTGCTCTATCATGCTGTTGAGGTCGACATACGACACGTGCATCTTCATCTTGCCGTTCTGAATCTTGCGGAAGTCGAGTATCTGGTTTACCAGCTGCAGCATCTTGCGCGCGTTGCGGTCGATGAGGCTTATATACTCCTTGCCCGTAGGGCTCAGCTTCTCGGTGTTCTTCAGTTCCTCTATCGGGCCCTTTATGAGCGACAGCGGCGTGCGCAGCTCATGGCTGACGTTGGTGAAGAAGCGTATCTTCAGTTCGGCCAGACGGTCGTTGATATACACCTCGTTGCGCATCTTTATCATGTACATCACGAGACGCAGCGCACCGTAGAGAGCCAGCAGCGCCAGCAGGGTGTATATGGTGTAAGCCCACCATGTGGCCCACCACGGCGGACTGATGATTATCTCGATGACGCGTTCGGGCGAGTTGTTGTCGTTGACCTTAACCCTGAACTTATAGTGGCCCGGCGGCACGTTGGCATACGAGGCTATGCGGTTGGTGCCGCTGTTGTGCCATTCGTCTTCGTATCCGTCGAGTATGTAGGTGTAGGGTATAAGGCTGTTGTCGGCGTAGTATGGTGCCGAGAACTCAATGGTGAATGTCGACTGGTCGTGGTCGAGCACAATCTTGTCGGCATACTTCAGCGAGCCTTCGAATATCGGCGGGTTGAAGTCCCACAGCTCGCGGTTGACCACCTTGAAGTTGGTTATGAAGGTGGGGTATCGGGCGTCGTTGTCGTTTCTTACTGCCTCAGGGTCGAACGACAGCAGGCCCTGGCGGCTGCCTATCAGAATGGTGCCGTTGTGCAGGCATATCGACGTGTTGTCCTCGATGTTCACCTCGGGGAAGCCCGCAAACCTGTCGTAGCTCTTCAGGTAAGACGAGCCCTGCTTCATGCTTGCCAGTCCGTTCTCGGTGCATATCCACAGGCAGTGGCTCTTGTCTTCGACGATAGACGATATGACGTCGCCGCCCTGCTTCTCGTTTATCATGTATGTCTTCAGCACGGGCTGGCGGTTCTTCTCGTCGTAATATTCTATCTTGTTGAGGCCGCTGCCGAATATGCCCATCCAGATATATCCCTTGTGGTCTTTATACATCGTGAATATGTCGTTGTCGGTTATTCCCGACTTGTGGCTTTCGCGGTAGGTCTCAAACTTTATGTCAGACGGCTTGCTGAACTTTCCGTCGAACGACATCAGTCCGTCCGTTGTGCCCACCCACATGCGTCCGTTGCGGTCTTCGGTTATGGAGCGCACGTCGGTGTATAGCTCGTAGCGCGGATACTGCCTGAACCCGTTGCGCTTGTTTCTGAATATTATTCTGCCGCCGCGTTCCTCTATGAGGTTCAGTCCGCCGTAGAAGGTGCACACCCATATGCGCCCGCGGCTGTCCTGATAGGTGTAATACACGCGGTTGCTGCTCAGCGAGTTGCGGTCGCCCCGCTTGTTGGTATACCGTGTTATGCGCAGTCCCTGCGGCGCCATGGCGTCGGGTGTGGCCTTTATCAGTCCGGCGCCCTTGGTCGAGAACCAGTAGTTGCCCTTATTGTCTTCCATTATGTGGTAGACTGGGCCTATCTCGTTGTTGCCGAACTTTCGCTTTATGTTTCTGGTCTTCAGGTCCATGCAGAACAGCTCGCCCTTGCGCGTGCCTATCCAGAGGTCGCCGTTGCGTGCCTGATATACGGCGCGTATGCCGTTGTTGTCGCTGTCGTTGTCGGTTATGAGCATCTGCGGGAACATAAACCTGAAGTTGTATCGCGGGAAGCACACCTTGTAGACACCGCTGCTGGTGGACGACAGCCACAGGATGCCGTTTGCGTCGATGTCGATGTCAAAGAAGTGAGGCTCCGACGTGTAGTTGCTGAAGTCTTTCTGCCGGTTGATGTTCTGCACCATCCTTGTCTGATGGTTGTAGCGCCACACCTCGCCGTTGCGCATCAGTATGAACAGGCCGTTGGCGCCAGTGTCTCTGAACTTCATCTCGGCAAACAGGCTGTCTGTGGGCATGGTGAACGTCTGCGACGTGGCTGTCTTGGGGTCGTGGCATATAAGCAGGCCCCTGCCGGAGCACAGCCACAGCTTGTTATATTTGTCGGTGAACGACTGCGTGATGCCCGATGCCTGCGATGTTATGAGCCTCGGAGCCGAGCCTCTGGCAAAGGAGTAGAGCCCGTCTTTCGTGGTGAAGTACACCTTGCCGTCGATGATGTTTATGCTCGACACGGCAGACTGCATCCCTTTGAAGGCATATTGGTCGGTGTGACCGTTGGCGGTGTTGATGATATACAGGATGCCGCGTGCAGTTCCGATGCACAGATACTGCTTCTTTTTCTTGAAGCAAGTTATGTCTCTGTCCTTTATCCTGCCCAGCAGCGGGGCGCTGTTTTTCTTCGTAACGATGTTGAGCACCAGACTCCTGCTTATCCAGTAGACATAGCGGCTGTTTTCGCCCAGAATGTTGGTCTTCAGTTTCATTGTGGCAGGGTCGATGTTGCGCCGCGAGTCGAATATCTTTCTCACCTCAATCTTCTTCTCCTCGTTGACGTATGCCTCAAACACGTCCTTGTTGCGCGTCAGCAGCATTATGTGGCCGTTGTCCATGGCCTGTATCTTTATCACCTGCACGTTGCGCGACTGCTTTTTCAGTTCGTTGTATATGTCGTGGTAGGTTTCGTCATACTTGTTGAACATATACAGATGGTTGTCCGTGTTGCGTATCCACAGATATCCGTTCTTGTCGCCTATGATGTTGCGCACCTTGCGCGGCGGCATGTCCGACCTGTGGTTGGTGCGTGTTATGAAGGGCGTGAACGTTGTGCCGTCGAACGAGCACAGGCCGTGCCATGTGCCGAACCACACAAAGCCGTCGCCGTCTTTCTGCGCGCAGTACACTGTGTTGCTTGGCAGTCCGCTCTCCTTGGTGTAGTGCTCCACTATCATGTCGGGCTGGGCCGCGGCGACAGCGGGTAATAACGTTATCAGCAATATAAGGCGCAACAGGGATTTCATCTTTATATGGTGTTAATTTTTTTGATTCTGTAAGTTGTTTAGAGATTAACAAAATGTAAGGTGATAGTCAGCCGGCGCCGTGATGCAGGCATCCGTGTCCAATGGCGTCAGACTGCCGTATATAGCTCGTATAAACTTGTCTTGCAAAGATAATAACAAAAAAACATCTGTGCAAGAATTAAGTGATGAAAATGTCTGTGTGTCAGATTATTGGTGAGCGGCGTAAATTCTGTGGCTATTGCTTTTCAGTCTTGTCGTGCCGGTTCTGTTTGCCTGTTCTGCAGTGGCCCCACGGCTCCGTCTGCCTCATGTCATTCCGGCTTATTTCTGCTGTCGTGCCCATGGCATGTTGGCATTCAGCATCAGTTGCAGGCAGCGTATAGGTATCCGTAGGGAATCTTTGAGTTTCTTCTCACAGAAGCTCTTTTGATGAGTTATTATATCCTAATGTTGTTATATCAGTCCATAAGGAATTTAATTCCCAATTAGTTGGAAAGCCCATTGCAGATACATCAATAGAAGGATATTTATTAAGCAATGCCTTAAAACGGGCAGGAAAAGTAGTATTTGGATTTACTGCTTGTAAGAAGTACAGTATGATTGAAAGCACGTAATATACTTTCTTGGTATCACTCGGGATTGGAATAAAAGTTAGATTGGTGCGTCTTGGCACTATGGCATTGATGCTAAGTCTGCGATTCCATAAACGGCTATGATGTGCACATATATTGCGAACATAGACGATGGAGTGCAGCCATGATTCCATTACAGTATCTGACAGACCGTAGAACTTTGCCACCTGGCGTCTCGACAGACCGGCATTGAGCCATCTGTACATCATGGAGAGTGTACCAAAGGAGCTGACTTCAAAGGTCATCCAACTCGGAGGAAATTTGTTAGAATAGTTCTGTTGAAAGGCAACAATGGCATCATCATCACTGCGGTGAAGTTCTTCATCCAAACTTTTCAGTAAGGAAGAATGACGGTTCGCATCACGGAAATTCGCAGAATCCTCAAACCAATATATACCGGCTGCATCACTCATAATCAATGACAACTGCGTCCGAACAGACACCTCTATCTTCTCCAGTTCCGAGCAAACCATCTTCCTAAGTTCAGAATCGAACTTGTAAATATTGTATGCTTCCTCAAAAGTAGAGCCGATTTTAAACTGATGACTTTCGTGCTGTCTGAATGGTTTGAGATAGCTTTTCATCCTAAACATACTGATATTCTGCAACAAATGAAATGCACGCTTTTCGTCTTTGAAAGACAGACCTTCTGATTTTAATAGCTGAATCTGCTCACTTACCGAAATCTGTGGTTGGTTATATATTTGCTTCGACATATCTTTAATAAAAAAAACTTACCCTGAGCGCGCTGTTCTAATGGGAAGCGGGGTAAGTATGTTGATGCAAAAATACTATATTTTCCTTATTCTCACAATTTTTCCCCAAAAATCTGATAAATAATACATCAGTTCTATATTCTGCCATCTTAATCGACATTCTATAACAACTTTTGTAAAACATTAGATTGGCATCAGCAATTTATATTACTTTTCCCTTGTGTTTTAGAAATGAAATGGTTAGAATAAATTCGGCCTCTCAAGAGAATAAATTAAGTCTAAATATCTACTTTTTAAATCTAGTTTTAAAACAGTAAATCGAGATGAATTTTAGCGGGATTTACTCGCCTCAATTTTATTGCCTGTTGAGAACTTGGCAGACAGAAAACTTTTTGATTTTGACGCTCTCAGAATGGCCTCCGTCAGCGCAGACACGGCTTTCGGACAGAAAAACGCTGAAATTTCATGATTTTGTTAAGTTGTTGATATAGCGTGATTTATGCCGATAGAGACACCTGGATGTGAATGTTAAAAAATATAACTCGGCCACTTACGGGTGAAAAACAATAGGTTTTTGCCTCGTAAGTCATAGACTTGTGTCTCTAAAAAGCCTGATTAAGGGCATTAAAACCATTGGTCTGGGGGGTCAGACAGTGCTAATTGTAAATCAAAGTTAAATCCTGAAGGCTTGACGGTCTGTTTCTTTAACATCCGTTATAAGTCCGTTTTCTATTTTAAAGAAAACTCTGTACATGAAAAATGTAAAGACTTTTCTTTTGTGGAGCTGGAGTTTCTGTTCCGTTTCGCTGTCATCAGTCTGGCTTGTGCAGACGAAATGCCCCGCTGCACGCGCACCATTGCCGCATGACTGTTGCGGCAGATGCTGTGTGTAGCGGGGCAGGGCATGGTTGCGGCCGATAATTGCAGCCGTCAGTGTCAGTTGAATATCTTGACGCCTATGAACAGCGTGCGCGGCTGAGTTGGGCCATAGAAATATTTTGAGTCGCGGTCGGCACCCTTGTCAAGGTCCTTCTGAAAGGCGTTGAATATGTTGTTAACGCCGCCGTTGAACTGCAGTTTCAGATGGTCGTTCAACACGAAGGTGTAGTTGAGCTTCAGGTTCAGGTCCATGAAGTCGGGCGTCTTCTCCATTCTGTCTTTCTCTATGTATCCCGCGAAGTGGGGCACGAGCATGCTGCCCGTGTAGACACCCGACACAGAGAAGTCGAAGTTTTTGAGCGGAGCCGACGTGAAGGTGAAGTAGCCGTAGCAGTCGGGCGTGCGCGTCATGCGCTTTGTAGGCGCCACGTCGGGGTCGCTGCTCCATGCCAGCGCCTCGGTGTAGCGGCTCTGCTGCACGGTGAAGCCCAGCTGCAGCTGCGCCTCCTTGCCGTGAGCTATCTTATAGTCGATGTTGGCTCCGTAGACTCTTGCCCCGTGGCCGTTGCGGCGTTCCTGTATTTTGGTGCCCGTGGTCTCGTCGAATCCTGTCTCTTCGAGATAGAACACGTCGTTGAGCATGGTATAGAAGCCCTCTATGAGGAGGTTAGAGCTGAAGTGTCCCAGATTGAAAGCCCAGTCGACCGAGCCGCTGAAGCTGTTTGAGCGTTCGGGCTTCAGTCCGTCTGCCAGCTTTATCATCATCGCCTCGCCGCCCACGGCAGCCACGTGCAGGTCTTCGTCGTAGGCCTGCGGCGCCCTGAATCCCGTAGACCATGTCAGTCGGCCCTGCAGCCTGTCAGTGGGTTTCCACAGCAGGTTGACGCGCGGACTGAATATCACGTTGTCCACGAGGTTGTGCTTGTCGAGCCTGAATCCGGCAAGCAGCGTCAGGAATCTCATCTTCCATTCGTTCTGCAGGTACGCCCCGGCAATCCTCACATACTGTTTCAGGTCGCGGCCGTAGCCCGTCATCACGTCGTGAAGTCCGTTAAACTGATATTCAAAGCCTCCCGTCAGCGTGGCAGGCGAGAACAATAGACGGTCGAAGTTGCCCGAGTACATGGCTCCGCCCACGGCCGTAAGGTCGTCGGTAGTGCCGTAGGCGTTGGCGTCCATGCCCGCGCCGTAGTAGCTGTTGCGGTCGGTATGCTGCACCGAGCCGTACAGCGACAGCTTGTGCTTGTATTCGTTCATGAATATGTCGTAGGTCAGTCCGCCGCTGTTTATCACGTGGCGTGTCTGCTCGGTTATGTCGGTTTCGTGCGGCTGCAGGTCAAACTTGTTGCCTCCGCGGCGGAATTCGTTGGTGGTGTGATATTCGATGCTCAGGCGGCTGAACTGCGTGGGGCGGTAGTATCCCCTCAGTCCGAAGGTGTTCATGTTGAGCTTGCCCAGCTCGGAGAAGCCGTCGCCGTCGGCATCATAAGGGTTGCGGTTCCTGTAAGCCTGGTAGAAGGCCACGCCGTATGTGCGGTCCTTTGACACGAGCGAGGCGTTGGCGCCGAAATACTGCTCCCATGTCTTGCCGCCGAGGTTCGACATCGTTGAGTTGACCTGGAACGAGTTGTTTATAGGGTCCTTGGTTATTATGTTGATGGTGCCGCCCACGGCGTTGGCGCCAAACAGCGCCGAGCCTCCGCCGCGCACCACCTCTACGCGCTCAATCATGCTTACGGGTATCTGTTCGAGACCATACACGCCCGACAGCGCACTCATCACGGGGCGGCTGTTGATGAGCAGCTGCGAGTAAGGACCCTCAAGACCGTTGATCCTAACCTGCGGAAAGCCGCAGTTCTGGCAGTTGTTCTCCACGCGCAGTCCTGACTGGTAGCTGAGCGACTTGGCAAGGTCGGTAGAGTTGACCGTCTCGAACAGCTTGCTGTTCATCACGTTCACCACCACCGGAGCCACCCTTCTGTTGGTCTCGTTTCTGTTGGCCGACACCACCACCTCGTCCATCATGATGTCCTCTTTCTCCATCACGAAGTGCAGGTCAACGGTATATTCGTTGCTCACCACAACGGTCTTGGTCTGCGAGGCATAGCCCATGAGCTGCACCTTCAGCGTGTATTTGCCTGCCGGCACGTCCTTCAGGCGGAAGTGGCCGTCGTCGCCCGTAACTGTGCCCATGCCGTTCTCCACAATAAGCACCGTGGCATAGGCCAGGTTTTCCTCTGTTCCTTTCTCAATGACGTGTCCTGTTATGATGTTGCCCTCTTTCACCGTACTTGGCTCAACGGGATGGGCCATCCCTGCCAGCGGGCACAGCAGGCCCGCCAGAAAAAGTAATATTAGTTTCTTCATTTATTTCTTAAAAAATGCGTAATATCCGGCCATGACGGCACGGCATGCCTGCGTCGTCACAGCATAAATAATAATGTTGAGATAAACCCTGATCGGTCATCGGGCCGTTTGGAGGTTATTAATGCCGTAGGATGTAACCTTCCGGCCGTATTTTCGTTTTCTTGTTGCCGTCATGCCGTCTGCTTTTTCGCAAGCATAGCTCACCATGCCGGCAAAAAGTAATACGTCAGTCAGCCCAATGCAAAACAAAAATCCAACCGAATGCCAACGGCCGATTTCGGGATAAAATGATTTATGAAAATGAAGAAACGGGAGGCGCGCGCAGATATATGCCCGAATTGTAGTCGGGCGTGGCGTGTGCCACTGCATATTCGCTGTAGCATGTGTGAATAAGTTTCACGTCGGGCGCCTCAATCTCGGCGGCAGCTCCGGCTTCGAGCGAATTAAAATGTGTGAGGTGATGCAGCACGAGCGTCTGCCCCGTAGGGTGGCTGTGCTTGTCTTTAAAGGGATGTGAGTGAACCACCATCACGCCGTTGACCACATGCACGTGGGCATACACCGAGATTATGGCATAATAAGCCATAAACACGGTAAGCAGCATGGCAGCGCATGCTCTTGTCAGCGTTCGTGAGCGTTGTGTCATATCCGGCGGCAAAGATACATATAAATTATGAAATAAGAAGATAAACGCAAAAAAATAAGAATTAATCTGCTTCGGAATCGGAAAAGGTATTGTTTTTCTCTATGACCTATATATTTTTTCAGATTAACGGGCGGCAATACGAATAATTTTATAAATTTGCAGACATGATGTCGGCTGGCAACAATCGTAACATACTCAGGCCGATGCCTTAAATAAAATATGGAGAACTTATAAAATCTAATAAATTATGATGGAAACAATGCCAAAACCATTTGTCGCCATAACATATTACGCGTTATACATTCTTGGCGTATTGATACTTGTACCGGCCATTGTTTATGTAGCCGGCTGGATTTTTGAGAATTACGTACTCAACAACAACATGCCGATAGAGGATGTCATGCAGTTGGGCAGTATGGACAGCGCCACGCTGATTCTGAGCAATCTGTTTATCGCCGCACTCTTTCTAAAGAGAAAATATGTGAAGCTGCCGTCTTTTGGTCAGCATGGCTCAGATAACTCTCCGGCATCAGTCTATCTGATGGCAATGCTGATGATGTTGGTTTCAATATTGCCGCTCAACCTTTTTGTCTCGGCCCTAAACCTTAACGACTATAGCGAAGCCGTTGCAGCTGACGGACAGCTCTCTTTTGCAAGTATAATAGGCATCAGCATACTGGCTCCGCTGGCAGAAGAGATAGTGTTTCGCGGAGGTATAGAGGAAAAACTGCTCCAATGGAAGACAAATCCGTGGATAGGTATTCTGATTTCTGCCTTTATGTTCTCAATACTGCATTTCTATCCAAGCCTGATTATCGGCACGTTCATAAGCGGAATACTTTTAGGCTGGGTTTATTATAAAACTCGCAACGTCATGGTGTGCTTCGGCATGCACCTGGTAAACAATTCTGCATCATGCGTCATAGATTATATAAGCCCCGGCAGCAGTTTCTATGCCGACATAATGAATCAGACCAGATTCATCATTATCGCCATATTCTGCCTGCTGATATTGGTTGCCTTAATTAATAGATTCAGAAGGATTTCATAAAAAGTTTTTGGGCGGAAACATTATATTTCTGTTTGGCTATTTGATATCCCCTGTTTCCTTTCTCAATGACAGGGATGCTAATGCGCTGCATGGACGGGGAACAGCATCACGCAAAAGGCATTAAGCCCGACATCACAATTCCCGTTTATGCCACAGACTATATGTATGGTTACGACAGAATTTTGAACGTGGCACTGAAAATGGACGAAAGAAGAGGATAAAGATATACGGACGGAATTTGAATTGCTGACGGCAATATAATTTATTGTATTATTTCGCTGTTTTGTTATTCCTGTCAGGAATTTTTATTACTTTTGTTCCTGCTAAGAACATGCCCCTGAGAGGGGCGATGTGCAGGCCTCATGGTTATGAGCCGTAGCAATGGGCGTGAGCCTGGCATAGGTATACGCCATGTAAACGAAAAGCTAGATAAGAACAATGTCAGCAGATAATTCATATAACGGTAAGATTTCTTTCGGCGAGAAGGTAGGCTATTCGTTGGGCGACCTGGCTGCCAATCTGGTGTTTCAGATGATAATGATATATCAGCTGAAGTTTTACACCGACGTGTTTGGACTCAACGGAGCCATTGCCGGCTCAGTGCTGCTTGTGGCGCCTATGGTGAGTGCATTTGCCGACCCGATAGTGGGCATACTGACCGACCGCACCAGCACGCGCTGGGGCAAATATCGTCCGTGGATACTGGCATCGGCCCTGCCGTTCTGCCTGTTCTACATCCTTGCCTTCCACAGGCCCGACATACAGGACAAGACGCTGCTGGCCGTTTATGCCGCCGTGTCGTATGTGCTTCTGCTGATGATGTATTCGTTCAACAACACGCCTTACGCCTCGCTCGGCGGAGTGATGACGGCCAACATAAAGGAGCGCACAAGCATCAACACGGTGAGGTTTGTGGCAAGCACCATAGCCCAGTTTGCCGTGCAGGGCTTTACGCTGCCGCTGATTGACCGCCTTGGCGGGTCGGATGCGAGTCGTGGATGGAGCCGCACCATTCTGCTGTTTGCCTTCATCGCCTTTATCTGTCTGCTCATAACATTCTTCACCACCAGAGAGCGCATAGCCCAGCCGCCGCAACAGAAAGCAAGCGTTAAGGAAGACGTAAAGGAAACCTTCGGCAACGTGTCGTGGCGCGTAATGTTTGTGCTGTGTCTTGCCGTATATACCTCACTGGCGATGTTCGGCTCGTCGATGAATTTCTATTTCCAAAGCTATCTCGACCAGCGCTCGCTCTATGAGTTTTTGCATAACTTTGGACTTGCCGATACGGAGCGTGAGGCTTATTCGGCAGGCTTCTCGCTGTTTAACATACTCAACGCCATAATGCAGTTTGTAGGCGTGGTGTTCCTTTCGGGATGGCTTGCCGGCAAGTTGGGCAAGAAGACCGTATATATAGTGTGCCTGTCGCTCACCGTATTGTTTCAGGCTCTGTTCTATCTGCCTTCGCCCGACGATGTTGTGCTTGTATATCTGCTGTGCGTACTGAAGAGTCTGGCCTATGCCCCGACGATACCTCTTATGTGGGCAATGGTGGCAGATGTGGCCGATTATATGGAATATCTCAACCGCCGGCGCGCAACAGGCTTCTGCTTCTCGGGCATAATGTTTGCACTGAAGATGGGGCTCGGCTTCGGCGGAGCCTTGTCGGGCATACTGCTGTCGGCATTCGGCTACGTGTCGGGCGGCACAGCCGTGCAGAGCAGCGGGGCTGTTGAGGGTATACGCCTCGTGTCGAGCATAGTGCCGGCAGTGGTGTTCGGCATGGCTTTGGCGTCGGTAGTGTTTTATCCCATAACAAAGCGTTTCAACGAGAAGATGCAGGCCGAACTGGCAAAGAGACGCAAAGCGGCAGAAGGGCAGGGCGAATGACCGTTTGCGGCAGTATATAAGAAACAAGAAAAGGAGAAAGGCTGAATATGAACGCTAAACATTATAATGTGGTGGCAGCTGTAATACGCAAGGACGGAAAATATTTCTGCGTGAAAAAGGGCCGCACAAAATACAGTTATACAAGCTACAAATACGAGTTCCCGGGCGGAAAGATTGAGCCCGGCGAAACGCCTCAGGAGGCTTTGAGACGCGAACTTGCCGAGGAACTTGATTATGACATATCTGTAGGCAACCTGATTGTGGCTGCCCGTCATGATTATCCCGACTTTTCGATAACGCTCAACGCATATCTCTGCGAGCCGCAGTCAGACGGGTTCGTTCTCTCGGAGCATGTAGACTATGTGTGGCTCGGCGCTAAAGAGCTGCGCTCAGTCGACTGGGCTGAGGCTGATCTTGCGGTGGTTAGATGTATTGAAGAGTCAGATTTGCGCTGAAAAGCCATTGATGCCGTCGGCCGTTTTGCCGTTGATGCCAACCTTTTTTGTTATTATTCAGCTGCTTTCATGTGTAAGTATAAACTGTTGTTTCGGGGTAATCAGGTAGCTCCGCCCAATGTTTCTGTGTCATCATTTTGTGCCGAAAAGTCCTATATTGGCGGTTAATTAATTTGAGCAAATCATATTTTCTGTGAATTGTTTCATCTAATCAGTAAATTAGATACAGCTTTTTTATCTGATTATACGTATTTTTGCAAAAGAAAAAACAACAGAAATATCGTTGCTGACGATAGTCTGTTAAAGGCGGATGCGCAAGAAACGCTCCGCAGCTCTACTGACAACGAAAAAATAAATTATAAAAGATTACATATTATGAAACTGATTGAGAACACCGAATTTGGCGGCGAACGCCCGTTGTTCGCGTCGCACGACCTGCACATCAACAACGTAACCATACGCGAAGGTGAGTCGGCCATAAAGGAATGCAGCAACATTGTGGCCACCAACTGCCGCTTTGAAGGTAACTATCCGTTCTGGCATGTCCACGGATTCACGATAGACAACTGCTATTTTGCCGTAGGCGGACGTTCTGCATTGTGGTATTCAGACCATCTGACGATGAAAAACACCGTGATAGACGCGCCGAAGATGTTCCGCGAGATGAACGACATCGACATCGAGAACGTTGAGATAAACGACGCCGACGAGATTTTCTGGCGCTGCAACCGCATCAACGTGAAGAACCTGAAATTGCACGGCGGCACTTATCCCTTCATGTTCAGCAACGACATATGCATAGACGGCTTTGAGAGCGACAGCAAATACGTGTTCCAGTATGTAAAGAACGTAGAGATACACAACGCCAAGATAACCACCAAGGACGCCTTCTGGGAGGTGGAGAACGTTACTATCTACGACTCAGAGCTTAACGGCGAGTATCTTGGATGGCACTCGCGCAACCTGCGCCTTGTAAACTGCCATATCTCAGGCGAGCAGCCGCTGTGCTATGCTCACGACCTGGTGTTGGAAAACTGCACGTTCGACAGTGAGTGCGACAGGGCCTTCGAGTATTCAACGCTCAACGCCGACATACGCGGAGCCATCACCAACATCAAGAATCCGATGTCGGGCGTTATTGTGGCCGACTCAATAGGTTCGGTAACCATCGATGATAACATCAAGGCACCAGCCAACTGCGAGATAAAGACCAGAGGCTGACATCATTGCTTATGGTGCTGACGCATATCGGGCAACGTGCCGGCCAAAGGGCTGGTGCGCTGCTTTCGGCCTGACAATTATTACTATTTACCAAACAAACTGCCTATGCCACAGCCACCCGGCCGCCTTACGGTAGCTGCAGCCTATTTCCTCATATACGTTGTATGGGGCTCCACATATTATTTCATCGGGGTTTGTCTTCACGACTTTCCGCCGTTCGTGCTCGGCACGGTACGCTTCGCCGTGGCTGGTCTGGCCTTGCTTGCTGTATGCCGGTTGCGTGGCGAGCGGCTGTTGCGCCGTGGACTTATCTTTAAGTCGGCCGTGTGCGGCATCATTCTTCTGTTTGTCGACCAGGGCGTCATCATGTTTGCCCAGCGCTATGTCAGCAGCAGTCTTGTCGCAATAATGGCTTCGTCTACGGCTTTGTGGATAATGCTGCTCGATGTACCGCAGTGGCGTCGCAATTTAAGAAGTGTCTCCACCGTAGCAGGCATCGTGCTTGGCTTTCTTGGTGTGGCCATGCTCTATCTCGAACAGCTCAACATGCAGCGTCCCGGCGGCAGTCATTATGAGTATGGTGTCCTTCTGCTTATAGGTGGATGCATATCGTGGGCATGCGGCACGCTCTATTCAAAATATCACATCCGCGGCAGTGATGACGGCGGACTCTCGTCGTCGGCATGGCAGATGCTTGGTGCGGGCGTCGTGTTTGCCTTGTGCGCAGGATTGTCGGGCGATTTCAGCAGTTTGCAGCTCTTTGCAGTATCAGCCGTTTCATGGCTTTCGTTGGCCTATCTTATAGTATTCGGTTCAATGATGGCATACACGGCATACATCTGGCTGCTGCGTGTGCGTCCTGCCACCGAAGTTGCCACTCATGCCTATGTAAATCCCGTTGTTGCTGTAGTCATCGGTGCCGGCCTTGGTCATGAGGACGTAACGCTGATACAGCTCGCCGGCCTTGCCGTGATAATGATAAGCGTGATGATGGTGAACAGAAAGTAAATTGATAATTGAGAATGGAGAGTTGAGAATGGAGAAACAAAGTTCAGCGTTAGCTAATTATGATTTGCCTTGTGAATGTGAAGAGCAGACGGGGAGCGCAAGCGCAGTTAAAAATTAAAAAGTAAAAATTAAACAGCGCCTTACGAAAGTGAAGAGTGAAAAATTCAAATGTCTTGTGTCTATTTTTGGATAAGGATCCACAAAGCATATGGCTTTAACTCCTAGCCAACTTGTTGGCGATAACTCCTTTAACTACTTTAACTCCAAATGACAATACCCCTCAAGGCATACGTCTTTTTTCGCTATGCTCAAGGAACTTCTCCTTAACTTCATAACTCCTTAACTCCTAAAAAATATATCCATGTCCAAAACCAACTATTCCCCAGTAAAGCCGTCGGAACGCTATGTCATTCTCGACGCACTTAGAGGCTTCGCCTTGCTTGGCATCTGTCTTGCCAACTATCCCGAATTTTCGCTCTATACGTTTCAGCCGGCCGATGTTGCCGCGTCAATGCCTTCAGCCGGTGTGGACAGGATAGTGCGATTCTTGCAGTATGTGTTCATCGACGGCAAGTTCTACACCCTGTTCTCGCTGCTCTTCGGCATGGGCTTCTCGATAATAATAAGTCATGCCGAACAGAAAGGCAACGGAGCTTTCAGACTGTTCTACAGGCGCATGGCTGTGTTGCTTGCTATAGGATTCCTGCATCTTATGTTCATCTGGAGCGGCGACATACTTATGCTTTATGCCCTTATGGGCATGGTGCTGCCGTTGTTCAGAAACGTGAGCAACCGGAAGATGCTTTCGTGGGCAGCCTTCTTCTTTTTGCTGCCCGTGGCTGTCGACACACTGACACAGATTTCCGGCATAAGTCTCTCGGCTCCTGCCGTTGAGGCTCAATGGCATTACTGCCGCAAGTACGGCATAACAGAAGAAAACTTCGGCTATTGGCTGCGCGATGCCGACAGTTATGCTCAGGTGTTTCAGTTTCTTATTCAGGGAGCGTTGGTGAGAGTGCAGGAGTTTGTCGACGGCAACCGCTACTTTAAGGTCCTTGGCCTGTTTCTGATAGGCTATTACATAGGGCGTCAGAAGATATATGTCGACCTTTCAGTCCACAGGCACTTGCTGCGCCACGTGTCGGTTATAGGCTTCAGTGTCGGTCTTCCTTTGTCTGTAGTCTATGCATGGAGCGCTGTTGGCGGTCATCCTTTTGGCAACGCTGCCCACTCATTGCTTTACGCCGTCAGCGTCTATCCGCTCGGCTTCGCCTATATGTCGTCCCTCTGCCTGCTTTATCTCCGTAGCAGCCGTTCGGCGGTATGGCGCGCCCTTGCCGCTCCCGGCCGCATGGCTTTGACTAATTACATCTGTCAGTCTATAGCAGGCATGTTCCTTTTCTACGGCATAGGCTTCGGCCTTGGTGCCGGCGTGGGCCTTTCGCTTACAGAGATTATAGCCCTCGGCGTGTTTGTCCTTCAGATGTTGCTAAGCCGTCTGTGGCTCCATTACTGCCTTTTCGGCCCCTTAGAGTGGATCTGGCGCATGCTCAACTACGGCAAACCTCTTCAGTTGTTCAAGCAGAAACAGAGAGGGTAGGGAAGGTTGATTGTCGTAGCTTTGATAAAAATGTAAAATGTTATATGTCTGTTTTGTTACTTTAGACGTATAATGTCTGCGCCGTCTTTGGCATATAAGATTTTAAGTGCTGAAAATTGAAAGGAAAACATGCGCTTATGGTTAAAAGATAAGCAGGAAAAATGTTTTTGCAAGCAAATGTGTAAGCAAATAACAGCGTTTAGGTTTTAAATCATTAACCTATCGTTTATGCATCGTAAGTGGGCCACTTTCGGTTAAAAAGTGGCCCACTTTTTATTCGTTACCGGGCCACTAATTTTAGTCAATAGCAGTGTACTGGACATACTTTTTATTGGAGGAGATTGACAACTTATTTAGTACACCACATTTGCATGAAAAACGAGAAAAATGATATGTGGCAGATATTCCATATAATAAGTTGGAAAATGGTAAACATATTTTAATTTGGCTGAGAAATCTTAAAATGTTGTTAAATTTATTAAGCCTATTTTGGATAGTAAAAATAACTGCCGTATAATTTGCAATATGAAAACAAAACGAACAAGATATGGCGGAACAATATTTACAAAATAAACGAGATAATGTTTCGATAGGATGCTATAGGAAACCAGATGACATTTGGACCTCAGGATATGCATTAAAGAATGAAAAAGCAGATAATTTCTAAGGGACGTTGTCTGTAGTAGCACAAAAATCAAGTATGAGAAACTATTGGCTTACTTTTTGCTGGTGATGAAAATGGTGCCAACAAAGATCCGACAATAAAAACTGAAACTTGAAACACCCCTATTTTGACATAAATATGTTTAACTTAAAAAGCATTGCCAATGAAACATAGACAAAAAACTACAAAGACAAAGGCTGCAACAGCAAAGGTGCTGACATTGCCTGACCTGTATGACATGTATGATGAATGTAATTTCAGATTCTTCGGTGGAACTTTGCCGTGTCCTCAGCTGGATTTTATGCATAAGAAAGATCCTGTAGGTTCTTTTACATGTGACTATTATAATGACGTAATTCTATCTGCCTGTATCATGATAAGCGACAGGTATAAATATACAGATGCTCAACTACGGACGCTAATGACCCACGAGATGATACATTATTTCTTATACTATAATAATGTAAACCCGACGTGGAGTCATGGTAAGGAATTCAGGACCATTGCAAAATACATGAATGTTGTTTATGGACTGAATATAGATAAGTATACTGATACCTCAAACATGGAAATGATTCAGAAAGAATCTTTCTTTTCCAGACTATTCTCAAAACGGAAAGCATGACGTTGTAATCATCAGGTTATGACAGAATGGCATACACAAAGAATAAACAAATTGATTATAAATTATTATTAACTATAAAAACAAAAAGTTATGAAAAATATTAAAGCTACATCGGAGATTCTGAGAGTGTATAACAACATGCTGGCTAAGGCTGATAAACTGACAGACGAGAAATTGAGAGACGAAGCACTGGCTGAAGCAGAAAAATACAAAAACGGTTTCGACTGGTCAGATGTTATCTTCTATGAGGATGGTAAGGCAGGAGTAAAAAATGTATTGGGAGAAATTCTTGTTCCGGCTAAGTTTGACAAAATAGCATTCACATATTGCTATTTCGTGAAAAATATGCCTTATATTGTTATTAATCATGGCAACTTCGGAATGGTAAAATCTGACGGCTCCGGAGAAATGCTTGCTCCATGCGAGTATCATGAGATTGCGCCGTTGATATATTATGGCTGCTTTATTGTAATGGCTGACGACTATTGGGGTTTGATAAATTCCGACGGACGGTTTGTGGCCCCTGTTGAGCATGATGACATTCAGATACTTGAAGATCAGTTTGCTGTGTTTAGAAAAGATGATAAGAAAGGACTTTATGCCTTTGAGAATGATGTATATGTAAGTCCTGAATATGATGACATAAAGCATGACGACATAGATGAGCCGATTAAATTTATCCGTGACGGAAAGACATTCTATATAGACACGGAAGGTAATGTCTACGACGACGCAGAAGACAGCGAACACTTATTGCTCGGTGTTCAGAGTGATCCCGTATAAAGATTAAATTTAGATATAACGTTTTCGCATACATCGGTGCGAAGGCGTTATATCTACATATCTTTTCTCGTCAAGATATGTTCTCGTGTCTTCTTCAGCAAAAACATACAGGTACTATTTACAAACAAAAAATATTGAGAAAATGAGACATACATACAATTCAGAAACCGAATTAGCATCAAAGAGCAAGGGTAAGTCAACCCGCTTAAAGCCGATACCAAAGAAAGATATGACAATGATGAATTGTCTTGAAAGAATATTGGAGATTGTTGCAGGTGAGTCGTTAAGTGCGGCGTCAATAAAGAGAGCACAAAGGTATATTCAATATGTTGCTGAACGTCAGAAACTAAACAGTATGCAGACTGTGCTAATGGCTCTTTATATTAACTTCAGTAATGATCCGTGCATAACTCTTGCCGATATCGCAAGTGAACTTAAATGTAAAAATCTGAAGATATTGTGCTATCAGAAGGAGATTGACGAACTGGAGAAAAAACGTATCTTGCGTAAATCCGGCGCACATGGCCCGTTTGACGGTTATAAGATAAACGACGGCGTGATGGATGCTTTGGTGGCAAATGAGCCGTATGTATGTAAACCGCGTAAGGCTTCTGATTTGTATGAACTGTTTTCGTTTGTATATAATTTGCTCAGTTTACGCAAGATGGAAGAAATTGACACGGAAGAACTTGTTGTTGAAATAAACGAGTTGTATGATGAAAATAAAGAAATATGTTTTGTCGATGGGCTCCGTAAGCTAATCTTGGAGGATGAATCTGTCCTCTTGTTGTCACAGATGGGAAGATGTCTTATGAACAGCAACATAAAAAATGTTGCGCTGGATAATTTTATTTATTTGTTTGACGAGGAGTCTGTACGCGCCCGTCAGTTAAGGGCATTGCAGAATGGAAGTCATGAACTGATGAAGCTTGGACTGATAGATTTTTCAATGAGCAATGGCTTTAAAGACCGCGGAACGTTCATGCTTACCGACAAGGCACGTAAAATTCTTCTTGACAACGTAAAGATTGCATGTTATGACGAGGTGAATGACGAACATACGGACATATTGAAGCCTGACGCGATTAATGAAAAGCAGATGATATTCGATAATACCGTCTCTGAGCAATATGACAGACTGTGCGGACTGCTTAGTGATAAGAATCTGAATACTGTTCGCCAAAGGCTTGAGGAGAAGAATATGAGCAGAGGATTTTCTATACTTTTCTATGGTGCGCCGGGAACCGGAAAGACTGAAGCTGTTAAGCAGATAGCCAGATGTACCGGGAGAGAGATTATGCAGATTAATATCTCACGGATGCGTTCTATGTGGGTTGGGCAAAGTGAAAAAAACATAAAGGCTGTTTTTGACAATTACAAAGAGATGTGCAAGCGTTCTGAGCGTATTCCGATTTTGCTTTTCAACGAAGCAGATGCCATTATCAGTTCTCGAATTGACAATGCAAAAAACTCTGTTGACAAAATGGAAAATTCTATTCAGAACATCATACTTCAGGAAATGGAGAATTTCGACGGCATACTCATTGCTACTACTAACCTTGTTACAAATTTCGACAAGGCTTTTGAACGCCGTTTCTTGTATAAAATAGAGTTTACAAAGCCAACAGAAAAGGCCAGAAAGAAATTATGGCAGACTATAATGACAACTATTGATGACAGTTCTGCTGCGTTTCTTGCAGGTAAGTATCAGTTCTCTGGAGGTCAGATCGAAAATGTGGCGCGTAAAGCTGTAGTCGATTCAATCCTGTATGGCGAAGATAATGTCAATCTTGCTAAGATTGAGGAATATTGTAAAAACGAGGTTATAGGAAAATCAAATAAGGTAAGAATAGGATTTTAGCTTTTTGCTTCGTGTCATAACCGGTTGGTAAGCAACAATGTTTTTTGTTCTTTATTTATATGTTGCTTCTGCCGGTTATTATTGTTGTTTGTTTCCTCATGGCGTATTGTGGTGCGTCATGAGGACAACATATGAAAGTTCTGGGATTTAAAATATCCAACATTCAGATAGACTGTTTTTATATTGCCTGAAAAATTTATATATTTGCTTCTAATTAATATTTATGAATTGAAATTGGCTGGAACAAATAATATGCAAAACACAGATATTATGTATCATGGCTCACATAACTATTTTACTGAGTTTGACTTGAAGCATGTCTTGGAGGGAAGCGGAAAGATTAAGTTCGGTTATGGTGTGTATGTCACTTCAAAATATAGTTCTGCTGCCCATTATTCAGGTCAAAAAGCACAGTCAGGAGGTGAAAACTTTGTCTATACCGTGGCAGTGCCTTCATTGACGGATGATAATTACATAATGTTTAAGCAGCCTGTTAATGCTAAGATTGTTATGCGTACAGAAAATGTGCTTGGTGAGAAAATTCCTGACAAGGTTAAGGCTGACGGGAAATTATTCCGTAAATATCTGGCAAACACACTTACTGGGAATGATGACTTTATCGGAGAGAAAGCCGCTGCCGAGTTTTTGGATAACAAAATCGGTGTCGACTGTATTGTGTGGCCATATTCGTGGCGAAATCCTTCTCTTGGTACAAATCGTGCGATTTTTAATGTCAACAAAATAGAGATAATAAGGATTGACCGGGTTTGTCTGGATGCAAGTAAACATCTTATACAAGACACTGTCGTCCCGGTTTTTCAATTAAACAACGAAGTATAGCAGATATGAGTTTTTATAGCATAGCGCCATTCATAGAAAAATACTATCCACAGTATTATTCTATCAAAGATTATCCGAAAGAGCAATGTGTAGCCATACATAAAGTTAAAGAAGAGTGGGGCATATTAAGTAACTTCGGACGGACTCCAATAGTAATTAACGATGTTGAGTTTAAGTCTGCCGAGCAGCTCTTCCAGATGATGAAGTTTAAGGATAAGGATGTTTTGTTGGATATATATGGTGCCGGCAATCCGAAGATGAAAGCAAAGAAATGGGAGAGAGCTTACAGGCGCAGCGATTGGGGACAGATGATTGTTGACGCAATAAAGTTCTGTCTTCAATGTAAGTATGATCAAAATGCAGATTTCAGGGAAAAACTTAAAGATACCGACAACAGATATATAGTTGAGGATCAGACAACATTCCGTAAAAAGTATGCAGATACTTGGGGCGTAAAATTGGTTGATGACAAATATGTTGGTCCAAATCTTCAGGGACGTCTGCTTATGGAATTAAGGGACAATGGTAAGTTGACTTATCTTTTGCCTGACGACGCATTGGATTTTGTAAATTTGCTGAAATAAATTGTGCCGGACGTTTTTATATTAAGCTGCTTTTTAGGTGGCTGTATTAGACATAATAATAAGCCCCGAAACATCATTATTTGAGCACATAAAAAGTCGTGACAATGATGTTTCGGGGCTTATTGTTTTTTTGCCTGATGTGTGTCACTCAGGAGTATTATTCGTCCTCATCCTCCTCAACAGCCCGTGCTTCCTTAAATTTCTCTTTCATAGTCGGGTTGTTGTATGTAAGCTTCTTTATCGTTAGGCCGTCTGCCTTGTCGTTGGCCAGGCGGAGGTTGCGCTCGGAGCCTACGAGGGCCTCTTTTATCTTTTGCAGGTGAGTTATCGACTTGTCTATCTCGTCGATAGCCGTCTTGAACTTCTCGCTCGCAAGGCGGTAGTTGTTGGCAAACTTCTCCTTGAAGTCGTTGAGACGGCTCTCAAAGTTGGTTACGTCTACCGACTGGCTGCGCGCAATGGCCAGTTGGCGCTGATACTCTATGCTCTTCTTTGACGTCTGCACAAGTAGCGTTATCAGCGGAATGAAGAACTGAGGACGGATGACATACATCTTAGGATAGCGGTGCGACATGTCAACGATGCCCGTGTTGTACAGCTCACTTTCAGGTTCGAGCAGCGACACAAGTACGGCAAACTCGCATTTCTTGGCTTTGCGGTCGTCGTCGAGTTTCTTCAAGAAGTCCTCGTTCTTATGCTTTGTAGCGGTCTGGTCCATTTCGTTCTTCATCTCGAACATAATGGAGATATATTCAAAGCCGTCTTCATAGTCTCGGAATATGAAGTCGCCCTTGCTGCCGCCCGATGCGTCGTTGTCTTTCTCAAAGTAGGCGTTGGGGAATAGCGGGCGCATGCGGTTGAACTCCGTGCTGCAGTGTATTTCGAGTGTCTCGCCGACCATCTTTGTCGACATCCTTGTCTTCAGGTCTTTATAGTAGTCAACCTCTTCCTGCTTCTGTTTCAGCTGCATTTCGTAAGTCTCCTTTATGCTGTTCTCACGCAGTGCGGCCTCATTCTTCTGCTGGTTCACCATGCCCGTAAGCTCAACAATCTTGTTGTCTTTCTCCTTCAGAGCGTCCTGCGCTTTTTGCTGTTCCTCAAGTACGGCTATATGACAGGCATCCTTACTCTGCGAAATTGTGGATTTCAGTTCCGAAATCTCCTTGTCCTTCTTTGCCAACTCACCGGCCAGCTCGAGCGCATTAGTCTGTACCATGCTCTCAATCTTAGCCTTCAGTTCGGATATCTCCTGATTCTTTTTGTTCATTTCTCCTGCCAGTTCCAGATCTTTAGCCTGCGCCGTGCTTTCAATCTTGGCTTTCAGTTCGGATATCTCCTGGTCTTTCTTGTTCATCTCTCCGGCCAGTTCGAGTGCCTTGGCTTGTGCCGTGCTCTCAATCTTAGCCTTCAGTTCCGATATCTCCTGGTCTTTCTTGCTCATCTCTTCAGCCAGTTCAAGCGCCTTAGCCTGCGCCATGCTGTCTATCTGCGCCTTCAGCCGTTCTATCTCAGTATTCTTTTCTCCTATTTCAAGGTCCTTTGCCGATAGTTGCTGTCCGAACGTCTGTTCCGACTTCATCACGTCGGCCTTCAGTTCTGCCGCATATTGTTTCCTCACCTCTTCAAGTCTGCGGTTGAGTTCGTCGTTAAACTCGGCGTTCTTAACCTGACTGACGATAGATGCATAGTCGGCCTCGTCTACCTGAAACACGCTCTGACATTTAGGACATCTTATTTCTTTCATATCATCGAATTTTTGTTATTTCTTACACATTTATAATCTTTATCATATCTGCCAGTTGTACAAAGTAATCATTTGACCAGATATCCAGTTCTTTCGGATTCCTGACAAAAGGCAGGACGTCATTTTTAACCTGATTTATATTGGCAGTTGATAATTTTTCTTTCAGCAACGCGATAAATGTATCCATGTCAATTTCCTCATTATTAAACTGCTTTACGCGTTCTGCCAGATGCTTGAAGTCAAGTGGTACATTATGGCGTACATACCATTCAAAATCATACCAGTCGCGTCCCTTTACTCGATTTTTCCAGGCACGGTACACCAGTGCATGCATTTTGCCTGCAAACAGGTCGGGCAAAACAAAGCAGCGTGTCATAAATGAATGTGGTTGCAACAGCAACTTTTGCTCAGTTTCAAATTTCAGCGGTGGCTGTGTGTCAACCTCAATTTTTATTTTTATCGATTTGTCTGTACGGAAAGATATGTCGTAAACATCAGTGTTGTCTTTTAGAAATGCCGATTCAACCTTTCCGAAACTCTTTTTGTCTTTCTTCTTTATTTCCACGTTTCTTCCCACAACGGCAAATTCATCGATGATGGGCTGAAAATATTTCTTGAAATCAAATTCGTCGTCAGGTGCCAAAAGAGAGAAGTCCATGTCTTCGCTAAAGCGTTGAAGACCATGGAAAATACGAAGACATGTACCGCCATAGAACGCAGCCACGTTGAAGAAACCTCCGTTATAAAGACCGGCAAGTATTATTTGCTGGTTAACCTCAAATATGGCATTGCGTTTCTTCTGTTCGGTAGAAAGGTCGTATGCCGAAAGCATACTGTCGTAAATGTCATTTGTCATTGTTTAGCAGTTTTATTAAGGTTCTTATTGATTCCGACTTTTTGCCAGTCTTGGCATATTCTTCAAAGATGTTTACGTTCATCATTAAAAAGTCGTCCATCTCCATGCGTATGTCTTCTTCAAGATACGTTTCAGCATCTTTTATGGATCTTAGATTTACGCTTGGTGAGTTGGCAATCAGGTCACATAGTGCTTTTTCCGGTGTAGCCATCACGAACGCATATCCGTCCTTTTCAATGCTCGACAGTCCTATTGAAAATGATTTTCTTGGGATGTATGTATATTCAAACCGTCCAAATGCAGTGTCAAAGCTACGTGAATGTTTTAGCGTCATTGACTGCATAGTGTAAACCATTTCAGGTATGAGGCCATAGTAACGCAATGCAGAAGACATAGATACATATGACGGGGTGTAAAGATGATTGGCGATAAGCTCGGTAGACAGAGGCCTGTCTGATATCTCAGGATTACATATGTACAGTCCTCTCTTAAGGCGGATAATATCTCCGCTTTTCTCAAGTTGTCTTATTTTTTGGCTTCCTCCTTTTAATTGTGGATATAGTGATTCAATTATTGAGGACGTTACCGGTATGTTGCCGAGTTTTGCTAAAACATTATTCATGATGTACGGATAAAGTTTACTCAAACAAGATGTCTGGTAAGCATGCTTATTTAGATTAGCATGGATATTGAGAACATTGTTTGTTTTTGCAAATATAGTAAAATTTTGAACAGTAATATATATAAAACATACTTAACTGTTCAAAATTTTACAACTTTTATGCCGTCTTAGTGTTTTAGCCTTCTATTTCCTCTTCATGCCGAGGAGCAGGCGAAAGGTGAAGTTTTGGGGTGTCTGTCTTCCGTCAGTTCTCCTTTTCTTTTTTATCTTCCAGACAGTCAGCGTCATCTTCTTCATCCTCGTCGTCCTCTTCTGCTTTGTTCGGAATAACGGAGCCCTTCGGGTCGTTGGTCTTCTCGGTGTTCATCCATTGGCGTATGGCTGCCATTCTGGGCAGCAGGCGGATTACGGGCAGGCGGTAGTGATGAATAATGATGAGCATCATCATCAGTATGCCTATGGCCGTCATGTAGCCGTAGCACTCCTTTATGGATATCATCACGGCCTGCTTGGATATCACAGCCATTGTGTCGCTCCACGACGGCAGGTCGAACGGCATCACCGTGCCGTCCATGTTGTCGGCCGCGTTGAGGCTGTTCTTTGATATCGACCAGTTGTATAGGCGCTGCACCGTGGCCGAACCTAAGGCCGTTCCTATGCCGCAGCGTATGTAGCCTATGGAGTTGAGGCCGAAGAAAAAGTGAGAGAAGGGGAGCGACTGCGACAGATATACGTTAGACGCCGAGCCTATCATCACCTCAGACACGCCAAAGGCAAACAGCGGGATGAAGAAAGCCTCTCTGTTGGTGTCGCCGTCGATGAGAAAATACATCGACACTTCGTAAAAGGTGAGCAGCATAAGCGCCACAATAAAGTATTTCTTGAATCCCCAGTGCCACTTTACGAATGTGGCAAAGGCCAGCAGCGAGCCTACCACCACGCCGTAGAGTATAGGCCAGTTGAGCGATATCGTGTTGAGCGAGTCGTATTTCAGCACAGATGACAGATACATCGACTGCAACAGTTTGGGCGCAGCCTGAAGAATGCCAACGCCGAGCAGAAGCAGCATGAGGTGCTGCACTGACCTGAACTTGAATATAGACAGCGGCAGATACGGCTTTTCGTGAAACTTCGACCGGCACAGGGCTGCGGCAAAAAACGCCAGCGTTATGCCCGTGGCCTGCCATATAGTGCTGCTCATCCACCAGTCGTAATGCTCGCCGTAGGTGAACATCCACATGCCTGATATCAGGAACGCGCTCCAGAGGAACAGACCTACGAAGTCGACACCCTTTAGCGACAGGAACGGACCCGGACGATGGTCGGGCTTCATCATGAAATATACTATGCCGCAATGAATCATCATCAGCGCTATGACAAACAGGTTCATCAGTCGCCAGTTGCCGTAGTATGTAAGATATGCCGTCGTTATGCCAGAAAGATATGTTCCGCCGCACACCATGATGTAGACAACAGGGAAGAACACGGCATAGTTGCGCGACGGCGTTACGCATAGACGGAACACGCTCGTGCAGCCAAACATGCCCAGCATCTTGCAGAAGCCCGCAATGAAGGCCAGTCCCCATATCATCCACGGCTCGGTTACCGACATGGTAAGGGCGTTGCATATTATTATTCCGATGGCAGAAACGAAAAACAGCTGCCGCGTGTACATATAGAATTTCAGCCTGTACATCACTGGGAAGCACACCGTTATGCCGCCCAGGGTGCAGTAGCCTGCCATCTGTATGTCCTCGTTGAGCAGCGCTATCTCGCTTACAATCTGGTTTGAGTACGACGTGTTGATGCTTCCCACATACTGATACAGAAAGCCGAACGCCATATACAGCCAGAAACGCAGCCGTGGCGGCACCCAGTCTTTATACATCAGGAGCTGCCGCGTGCGTATCACGGTGTTTGTCGTATGATATAGCTTGGCCATTATCAGTCGATCATTTCACATTCAACGTTCAGGCCGGCACGCAGCCGCCTTATGTTCTCCTTGCTGTTCTCCTTCGTGAAGCGTATCTTCACCGGCAGCCTCTGTTCCACTTTCACAAAGTTGCCCGTGGCGTTGTCCTGCGGCACTATGGAATATTGTGCCCCCGTGGCGTTCGACATGGCCTCTATCACGCCCACATATTCAATGCCCGGTATGGCGTCTACGGTTATCCTCACGCGGTCGCCTGGCTTCATCTTTGCCGTCTGTGTCTCCTTATAGTTGGCCACAACCCACACGTCGTTTTCGTCAACCACCGACATCAGCGTCTGTCCGGGCTGCACGAGCTGTCCCTCCTGCAGCGTTATCTTCGATGTATATCCGTCTACAGGTGCCGTTATCACGGTGTACGACACGTCCAGTGCGGCATAGTCCTTGCGCGCCTTGGCCAGTTTTATGCTTGCGTCCTGCTGTCCCAGCTTCTTTGTCTGTTCGTTTTTGGTCAGCGACGTTGAGCGCTTCTGTCTGCACAGCATGTCATATTCGGCCTTTGTGCTTTCATATCTTGTCTTCACGTCGTCATACTGTTTCTGCGTAACGGCCTTGTTTTTCAGCAGCACCGAGTAGCGCTGCAGGTCGCGTTCGGCGTTCTCCAGTTCGGCCTTTGTGCCCAGTATCGACGCCTCGTTCACGCCTATGTTGCTTTCCGTGGTGCTTATCGCCGAGCTCATCACCGTCTTGCCCGACACTGCGTTCTGCAGTTCGGTTTCGGCCTCTGCCAGCTTCAGCCTGTATTCTCTGTCTTCGAGTATCACCAGCGTGTCGCCTTTATGCACGAAGGAATATTCCTCAACGCACACCTTCTTGATGTAGCCCTGCACGCGTGCGTTCACCGGCACGATGTGTCGGCGCACCTGCGCGTTGTCAGTGAAGGTTGAAACGTTGAATTTTATAAACTGTACACATATCCACCATATACCTATTGCCAGCACAGCCAGAACCACGATGTTCTGGATCATTCGTCTTGTCTTGCGGTTCATGTTTAAAAGTTTCCTGAAATATATTTTAGTTGATAATAATAGTACACCACATTCACGCGTGCGTTAACCAGTCTTACCTCGGCGTCGAGCTTTGACGTCGATGCGTCGAGCATGTCGGTCAGCAGCGACAGGTCGGCCGAATAGCGCTGCTCCACAATCCTGTAGTTCTCGTTGGCCAGTTCCACGTTCTTTTTCTGCGTCTCCACCTGACGGCATGCCTCGGTGTAGTATTTGTACATCTGGTCCACCTTTCGGTCTATCGTTTCCTTTTCGGCCTGGCGGTTGTCCACCAGCTTTGCCGTCTGCATCCTTGCGGCGTTGAGCGAGGTGTTGTCTTTATAGAAGGCCGACAGGTTCATCGACAGTTTCACGCCCACCCACCATGTGTTAATGTTGTTGTTCTTCACGGGAGCGCAGTTGGTTGTCGGGCCTTCGAGACTGTTGCCTGCCGTCAGTCCTATCATGGGCAGCATGCGGCTGCGCACAATCTTCTCTTCGGTCTTAGCCTGCGAGTAGGCCAGGTCGAGCCGTTTCAGCTTGGGCGACATCTCGGCCTCCTGTCTCCAGTGGCTTGCTCCAAGGTCGGGCAGATTCATCTCGTCCGTGCCGAGCTATGGCTCTATCATCGTGCCTTCGTCAAGTCCGAGATACACCAGCAGACTGTAGTTAAGATGCTCCACGGCGTTGGCCACGGTGCTTCTGTCGTAAGTAAGGTTCGACAGGGTCAGTTCGTAGCGCGTAACGTCGTTTGCCAGTGCCAGCCCCTGTTCAGAGCGCACCTTCATCTCCTCAATCAGTTGTTTTGTCAGCTTGATGTTCTCGTCGTACACACTCAGCAGGTTGCGGTTTTTCAGAAGACTGAGATAGCAGTCGAGCACCTCCATTTTAATGTTATCCGTAACAATCTTCAGGTCGGTAGATGCCATCTGTGTCTGATATCTCGTCTTCTGTATTCCTGCCGTTATCTCACCTCCGGAGTAGAGAGGCTGATAGAGCGAAAGAGAAAGCAAGTTGCCCAGATGGGGCATTGCCGAACGTGTAGGGTTCGAAAAGTCACGTTCCAGAATTGTTGCATCCCCCAGATAGTTTACTCCTGCTTCCAGACCGATGTCGGGCAGTCGCTTTGCCCTTGCGTTCTTTTCTAGTTGTCTGGAAATGTTCACGTCCTTTTGTGCCGCTTTAACTTCTACATTCGATTGTTCCACTCTTCTAAACAATTCGTCAATTGTCATCCTCAACGGTTTCTGAGCGGACATCCGGCACGCCATAACACTGCTGCCGGCAAATAATAACAACACGGCTAATCTCCGTAATCTCATACTTTATGTCGCTTTTTTGGTGTGCAAAATTACGGATTTAACTTTGATTAAGATTATTCTATATCAGCCCTAAATTTGTCATATACGAAACAAATAGCCTCATTTTGTCCATTTTCTAGGTTCTTTCTGTGTTCTTTCTTTTACCATAAGCCTCAATGTCATGTTAATGATAATGTCTTAATAATTCTGTTATTTGTTAATTAATTTTGCAATTGTCTTGTTGGGTATATTGTT
>ULKS01003143.1_pt1 | contig 52588 bp, 44 predicted proteins | sample 1951211 | NCBI WGS metagenome assembly ULKS01 (sample SAMEA4835506, study PRJEB28245) | human gut metagenome | biome: gut microbiome; material: fecal sample | place: Denmark | collected 2008 | reverse complement strand
GTTGTCCTCCGTCAGCTCCACGGCCACGTGCTGCCCGTAAGTGGGCGAGCCTCTCCTAATGTCCACGGCCACGTCCAGCACACGGCCACGAACGCACCTCACCAGTTTCGCTTGCGTGAATGGCGGACGCTGGAAATGCAATCCCCTCATCACTCCGTAGGATGACATGCTCTCGTTGTCCTGCACGAACTCCACGTGGCCCACTTTCTCGTCAAATTCCCTTTGCGAGAAGCTCTCGAAGAAATAGCCTCTCGCGTCTTTGAATATGCGTGGCTCGATGATGACCACGCCGTCAATATCTGTCTTGATTATTTCCATGGTGCTTTCAATATTCCAGGTTCTTCTTCAAAGTGTCCTCTTTCTCGTCCAGAATGGAGAGCAAATACTTTCCGTAGTCGTTCTTCAGCATCGGCTGCGCCTCCTCCCGAAGCCTTTCCGCCGTTATCCATCCCTTGCGGTAGGCGATGCCCTCCAGGCAAGCCACCTTTAAGCCCTGCCGCTTCTCCAACACTTCTATGAAGGTAGATGCCTCCGACAGGGAATCGTGCGTACCCGTATCCAGCCAGGCGAATCCTCGGGCCATGGTCTGTACCTTCAGCTCCTTGCCCTCCAGAAACCGTTGGTTCACCGTGGTTATTTCCAGCTCGCCCCGTGCCGAGGGCTTGATGCCTTTCGCCACTTCCACCACCTTGTTCGGGTAGAAGTACAGGCCCACCACGGCGTAGTTGCTCTTCGGGTGTTCCGGCTTCTCCTCGATGCTCAGGCAGTTGCCATCCTTGTCAAACTCCGCCACGCCGTAACGCTCCGGGTCGCTCACCCTGTAGCCGAACACCGTTGCCTTGCCGTTTTGCTCCGCGTCCACGACAGCCTGCCTCAGCATGTCATTCAATCCGGCCCCGTAGAAGATATTATCTCCCAATACGAGGCAGGCGCAATCATCCCCGATGAATCGCTCCCCGATGATGAACGCCTGCGCCAATCCATCGGGCGAAGGCTGCTCGGCATACTCAAACCTTACCCCGAGCTGGCTACCGTCACCCAACAGCCGCTTGAATCCCGGCAGGTCGTAAGGTGTCGAGATAATCAAAATCTCCCTGATGCCCGCCAGCATCAGCACCGAAATCGGATAATAAATCATCGGTTTGTCGAAAATCGGTATCAGCTGCTTGCTGATTCCCTTGGTGATAGGATACAAACGAGTACCGCTGCCACCAGCTAATACTATACCTTTCATAATTTTAATTTTATGTTGGTTTATTTTAGTTCTTTATACACATTTGTAACTTGGTCGGCAATCTTCTCCCAGTCGTATTTCTTCATATCGTAATCAATATGTTGCAAGGGTTGCTCGATAACCGATTCCAACTTTTCGGTAAGCATACTGACGTTGCCTACGGGAAAGTAATCGCTTTCCGGCAAACCAACTTCCTTGTTTGCCGGAATGTCACTGACAATTACCTTCACACCATAACTCATAGCTTCCAGCAACGCAATGGGCAAACCCTCATGACTCGACGGTAGGCAATAGCAAAGGCAATTGGTAAGGAGCGAATGCAGCTTACGTCCTTTGATAAATCCAGTCAATACAACGCTGTTCTTCCTTGCCATTTCTTTAAGGTTGCGTGAATAATCATCCTCAAAATCCGTATCCCCAGCCAATACGAGCTTTATATCTACATCAGGATTTTGTTCTTTCACTTTAATATATGCTTCTATCAGGTGATGCAGATTCTTTTCCGGCACAAAGCGGCACATTCCGAGGATATACTTGCCTTTCTCTATGCCAAGTTCCTTGAAATATTCAGGATAGTCACATATTTCCGGTTGCGACACGCCATTATATATAAGGTGTACGTGCTGTGTCCTTCCATATTTCCGTTTTATCAGGTTACGGATTACGTCAGAGATTACTATCACTTCGTCTGCAAACATACAGCCCATTCGTTCGCCGAGTTTCAGCATCGTCTTTGCTGCAAATCCCCACTTGTCACGGTCATAATCCGGGCCGTGGTGAGTGAACACCACCTTCATTCCAAGCATTTTAGCGTATGGCACCAGCAATGCAGGGCCTATGGCGTGTATGTGCAAGATGTCAGCCCTGAGCCGTTTCGCCTCGTTTATCGCCCTGAAAGTATGGATTATGGCCTCAAAGGACTTTTTCTTCGGGCTGTCGATGTCCACCAACTTCACGCCTTTCCATTCCTTCAGGCCGTCCTTGACATAGTTCGTCCTACGTATCACCGTAACGTCAAAGCCCCGTTTGGCGATTCTTGGGAACAGCTCCTCGCAATGCGTTTCAACACCGCCCATGATGTTCGGGATGCCACGGGTGCCCGTAACTACTATCTTCATGAGTATTTTAGTTTAAGTGATTTTCTTCTCCTTTTCGTCAGTGCCATGGGCAAGCAACAAGGAAGGATGGCGCATTACGCCCGAACTCAGGCGGATTGGGGCGAAGGCCTCCCTGACTTTAGAAAATTTGGCTGACGAAAGTTACTTGTCGAAGTCGCTCAGTACGTATATCGACAAATATTTTGGGTTAAAATGTTTTTGACTTTCCATACTGTCCTATAAAACAAGACAATATGGTAAACCCACCGCTATATATGGTCTATTTTTAGACCCGATATTTTCTTGAATGGCCTATAGGCCTGGATTATTTTTCTTAGGGTAGCATACCAGAAGAGAGTTCTTCCAAATAAGATGTTTCCGTTTCTTCACTTACTCGGTCAGAAGGAATTCTTGAAGTATATGCTACAAACCTCATCATCATTTGCTCAACAAACGGATGACGTAATTGCGCTATTACTTCGAGCTTTCCAGCGGTTTCCCATTCAACAGAAGTAATACGCTGGAAATCTACCAGAGCGAGGCCTAAATCAAAAACAGGCTCCGTATCAAAGAAATAATATCGGCATATATCCTTATTGTGGATATATTTCCCAAGAAGTTCTTTTAAGGCATCTTTCTGTTTCTTGGTCAGGCTTGCGGTTTCTTTAGGGACTTTGGCTAAATATTCTTTCGTGCTGGTGATGGTGTCTTTGGCGGGAATAATGGCAGCCACTATGAGGAAGCTGCTTTTTCCATGTTCCAAGTCACATGCATTAGACAATACCATCCCTAAAGGATTGTCCTCAAGTCCCCAGTCTATTCCGTCAACGATAGCTCCCTGGGTTAATCCGTGTTCATCTTCGACCCACATCCCTTAGTCATCTATCTTGATGAAATCCACACTCTTTCCATGGTAATTCCTTTTAAACCATGCAGAGTTGGCAATTCTGCTATATCTTTCTTTAAAACTTTTCTTGGCGGGCACGTTTACTTCAAACCTTGCGGTTAATTTGTCACTTCTTGTGTCTGTTATGGTCGGTTTATTATAAGCGATAGTGTTCGCCTGGTCTTGTTGATTGAAAACAGCTCTTGCCGCCACAGTGGGGGAGAATGCGGTGGAAGTCACTAAAGCTATTTTCAGTACATCAGTTATGCTATTGGAAAATGTATTCATGTTACAGACGATTTATGATTTTATTTTCCATGAGAGAGTAGGACTGTTCAAACATCTTGCGGAGTTCATTCCCTTGGGGTAATTCATTCAGTTCGGTCTGGTGATGATGATTGATGGCTACGAATACCCCCTCTCTCATACCCGCCCTAGGTTCGATACTAAGGTTTATGGCTTCACTTTCGTCCTCTTCTACAGGCAGTCTTAGGCTTACGCTATTACATCTCATTTCTTTTTCACCAAGAGAATCAGTCTTGATGAATTTTTCGCATATCCAGGAATCAGAGTTTTGTCCTAACTCAAATAGTTGATACTCATAATTGATTCCATATGCGGAGAATTCTGAGACGAAGTTTTTGCTGGCAAGTTCTTCCTTTACTTTCTCCACATAGTGTAATAGCTCGTCCACGTCCTTAGCCTTGAAGATGATTTTCTGTGGATTGACAATCACCAAGGGAATTGGCTTGTTGTTGATAAAGATGGCGTAACCATCAGGGGTCATGCCATTCTCCGTCTCTATAGGCATGCCAAATAGCGAGCGGCAGAACCGATTGTCAAACACGGGAATCATCGCCTGTGTTTGTTTATATACGGCAACAAAGGCTATGCTAACAAGTTCCTTTTTCATGCTTTGGAAGTTCTAGTCCATTGCAAAATTAAGCATTTCTTTTAAGACTACGAATGTTTTCACATTATTTTACACGTGAATCACTTGGTTTTATGTCAGTTTGACTTCTCAAAATGTCTCTCCACGCCCCACCCATCACGTTCGGAATGCCACGGGTGCCGGTAACTACTATCTTCATGATGCTGCTAGATTAAGAATATTTGATTAACTTCGCGCCCATATTGTTCATCATGTGATATGGGAAAGCTGACAAACCTAAAGGAAACCTTGCAATACACGGGGATTATCGCCCTCTCCTGCCTCTCCGCCTTCTGGCTGTGGGTGAGAGGGAAGAGAAGGAAGTGACCTGTTTATATCATGCCATGCGTAAGCCACTTATGAGGACTTAGAATTTCTCCCTTAAGTCCCCTTGGCAAGGGTCTTGTCCCACGTCACACCATTTCGGGTCAATGCAGGCAGGCTTGCCCTGCATGGAGCGCAACTTGTTACGCAAAGCCCACTTGGCGGGATACTTGATATACTTGTGCATCACGGGGCTGGCCGTGCCCACCATCCAACAATTCTTGGGGCACTTTCTCACCATTTGCCGCACTTTCTGCGCCTGTTCGCTCTCCCAGATTTCCATGAACGGCTTGTCGTGGATGTTGCCCATGCTCTCTTTCCAGTACCTTTCCTCCAGTCCGTTGCAGGGCATCACCTCTCCCCACGGGTCGATGAAGAAGTTTACCATGCCGGCCTCGCAGGGTAGCATACGGCGCCCGCCCTCGATATAGTTGATAAGCCCCATGTTGAACCACGCACGGAACCAGCTCTTCGGATGCTTTTCTTGAAGCTGCCACTTGATAAGCTGGCGGAAGTTGTTGCACACCTCGTCTTTATTCGTAATCACGTTGTCGCTCTTGTGGAAGTAATACGAGTTATGGAATGCCGCCGTGGCGAACTCCATTCCCATTGCAAGCGAAAGCTGGTAAAGCGAAAGCATGTCCTTTGAGTTGTGGTTAGACACGGTACAGCCGAAGCCGATGTCCTTCAGCCCCATGTGTTTCAAAGTGAGCAGCGTGCGCAGACCCTTGTCAAATCCGCCTGCATGACCGCGCAGCTCATCATTTTTTTGACTCAATCCTTCAATGGAAATACGGATGCCGATGTTCGGGAACTTCTTGGCCAGGGCCACCACACGGTCCTCGAACCAGCCCGAAGTCGAGATGACGATGCGCGGCGTGTGCTTGTAGCACTCCTCCACAATCTCGTCCAGATCCTCACGGATGAACGGTTCGCCGCCAGTAAGGTTAATGAACTTCAGCTGCGGCAGCGTCTTCAAATCTGCTGCCTTGATTTCCTCCTGCCTGTTGGTCGGATTTTTCCAGATATTGCACATCTGGCAGCGCATCGGGCAGCGGTATGTCAGGATGATACTTGCGTCAGTAGGACGCGGGATGTTAGTTTTTGCCATAATGCTTTATATTTTTATTTTCCAGATAAAATCTTGTTAAGCTCAAATCAATTCAGTCTTGTGCGTTTACAATGGCTAATGCTGCATTGTAATTGTCAATTAATGACTTATAGAACACGTCATCGTTAAAATTGTCTTCCACCCATTTTCTGGCAGTCAGTCCTAAATTCTTGCATTTTTGTGCGTCGCCATCAAGCTGTTTCATTAAGCTGGCAAGTTCATGATAATCTTCCGCTTCATAGACTAAGCCACGGTCTTCCGTCACCATTTCAGGTATGCCCCCACGCCTTGACCCGATAACCGGTTTACAAGCTGCAAAAGCCTGCAATATGACATAAGGAAAATTCTCCTGCCATGTTGAAGGGCATACTACATATTTCGCATTGTAAAGATATTCATCAAGCTCCTTGCCCCACTTAGGTCCTACAAATCTAACATTCCGCAGGTTGTGCTCTTTTGCAATATTCTTCAATGCCTCTTCCTCAGGACCATTACCTACGATGACAAAAGGTAAATCCTTTGCGACCGTCAAAGCCTTCAAAAGAACATCTACACCTTTTTCGTCAATCAACCTTCCAAAATACAGTCCGAACTTTCTGTCTTTATTTTCTTTTGGCAACGGAGGAACATTAAAAGGATTCATGACCTTTCCGCTTTTTATACGACGTTTCCAAAATAATTCCGTTTCTTTCGCCATATAATCACAGGCAAAAAGATGGATTGTCACGTTCTTTTCGTACACCTTCAGCCACTTATGCACATAAGACTCAATTGTGCTTGCCGCGCTGAATGACAAAGAGTTGTGGGCGCATCTTGTCATTGCACAATGATAGTAATGCCCGTCTTTGCACAGGTCGCAGATATGCCCTCTGTTGTATAATTTATAATTGGGACATATATGCTTGTAGTCGTTATGAGAGATGAGTACGGGTATATTCCTTTGTCGTGCGGCAACCATTACTGACGGAGAAATTTGCGTCATGATGTTGAAACAATGTACGAGGTCTGGCTTGAAGTCATCCAGCAACTTCTCGAACTTCCTTTTTGTTGGAATATTGTAAGGTATTTGCGTCAAAGCCTTTATCTTTATCAATGGGTTTGAACTCTTGAAATCCGGTGCGTTAACAAAATATCTTGACCATTCCGATTGAATGTTTTGTCCGTCATTTACGGAGAAAAACGCGACTTGATGACCATGTTCCTTTAAGACACGGGCCACCTCAAAGAAAAAAACTTCAGCTCCTCCTTTGTAATAGAAGCATTTATGGACTAAGAGTATTTTCATTTCCTTACAGTTTCAATAGAGTCTTGATAAAATTTTTTCATTCCTTCCAACATCGGGGTAAGTTCTATATCTACATAATTGTGCATCCTCGTAGTGTCCAATACCATATTGGAAACGTCCATCGGACGGGCATCTTCATAAATTATTTTGTAGTCAACATTTGAAATAATCTTCAGGAATGCAAGAATGTCATTTACCGAATATCCACGGCCGCTACCTACGTTGACTGTTTGGTTGTGGACATCCTGGTCAATCAATTGGTATATTATCGTTGTCAAATCGTCAATATAGATGTAGTCCCTTATAGAAGAGCCGTCACCCCAAACCTCAACAGGCTTGCCGTCAAGTAAATTTCCTATGGCAACAGCCACAAGCCCTTGCCGCCCGTGCAGATTTTGCCCATGCCCGTATGGGTTGCTTGGCCTTACTATAAGGTATTTAAGACCTTCAGTCCTGTTCTTGAACAGGATGGCGTTCTCCATCATCTGCTTTGACCATCCGTAATACGAAATAGGCTTTTGTTCGTCTGTCTCCTTGAACGGCTTCATGTCATTACGGTTGCCGTAAATAGTTCCTCCTGACGAAAAGTAAACGAACTTCACGCTATTTTTTGCGCAATATTCCATAAGCCTTATGCTCGGGAATATCATGTTTTGGAACTCTCGGTTGAAATCATCGTAACCGCTGCCCGGTATTAGCGTTGAAACCAAATGGACAACGGTCTGGATTTTATTGTCCGCGATAATATTCTCAACACTTTCAACATTAGCCAGAGATTCCCTGATGATAGAAACATTCAGACCGTCAAGCCTCGACACATTCGCCAATGCAGGTTCGATGACAAAAACTCCATATTTCTTATCATTAAGAAATCTTTGGACCAAACTTGAGCCTATAAAGCCAGCTCCTCCAATAAAGAGAATGTTTATTTTAGTATTTGACATAAAAACAATCTTTTAGATAAAATATGTATATTCATATCGTAATACTGTTGTGAAAAGATTGGAATCATGTTTTCATTTCATTAAAGTCATTTAGAAATTCCATGGTACCGGCTAAATCCGGATATTTGTCAATCATGAAAAAACATTTATAACTTTTATGAAAATATTCCTTAGACCGTTCCTTGATTATATTTTTTATAGTCGTTTCATCTTGTTCTTGATTTTCACTTTCAACAATAAGTTTCGTCCGTTTTTTCAATGCTTCTTCTGTAAGTTGTGTCTTAATGTAATCTAAACAAACACGTGCAAAAACATATTCTGCACCGTAACATTTATAACTGTCAGGCAATGAAGGATCGGCTTTTAATAGTCTGTCGTATGCCTTATTTATATCAAGACTTTCAAACAGTTCTGTGTAAATAACGAATCGTTAAATCGCTTACTTGAATAGCCTCGAAAGAGCCTATCATCCCTCTAAAAGCTGTAGGTCGATTGATTTGAGCTGTACGCATAAGATAATTCCCATGACAAACAGCCATTGTAATAAGTAGTTCATTCTTAATTGCTATGTTTATCTTGACAAGGTTATCATATAATTCTTCCCATTTAATCAATTCTCTAGACCTCAATACGAGAACATCTTTATTTATGCTGCTATGAACTTCAAGATGCAGAACTGGCGCATTGCCATTTGTTGTACAATCTGTATAAATTTCATTAAAAACTTGATACCATTCATTTTTATCTTTTGGACTTTTCAATATCGCTTCAAATTCTGAATAATGAATGGTTTGATACTGTAAAAGATTGTTATATAAATCTATACCTGTAAGATTATCTCCAGGTTGCAATGATTCTATAATATAAATTCGAGTAAAATGTATCTCTACCATAGTTTGTCCTACATTTTTATTATCTGCAGTTTAGCTGTATAGCGATAAATACTTGACATATAACATATTTATTACGTATACGGCATAATTCGTGATTGTTTGATAGTCAGCAACTTACATATCGAATTTATCCAAGCCCTGCTAAAGAAACTGAATTTCATATGACGACTTATTTATGGGCAACATATTGAGTTTAATAATTTTATTTTTTTATCATTCTTATTAATCTCCCTTTAACCTTTTTCATAAAAGATGTTTTTTCAAGTTCAATTAACGGCATCTCTTTAGCCTTGAGATGGTTTGTCTGGATATATACATCCAAAAGAAATTCCCCCATCGCTCCCAACACACGGGCCCTGTTTATTGATTTCTCCATTTCACCTAATATTGTGAAAAGCCATTTGCAATATTTATCAAATTCAGCTGTTTTCATAATAAACATATTCAGCATATGGGCGGAATGACTTTTATAAACGTTTTCTATTGCCGATATGTAGTTTGGATATAACCTTGAAATGATATTCTTCAAAGTATCCAAATCATTCTTATGAATTATTTTCATTTCTGATTGCGATAATACATAATGAGAATATGTACTCATAAAGTAAAATTTCCGTTTTGGGGTTACAATCACATCATATTTGTCCAACAGTTTCTCTATATCTGATGCATTTAGCAAATTCGAATAGACATTCTTGTTCTTTTCCAAGCCAATGAAACGTCTATAATGCGCAAGCCCCTTAATATCTGCTTTTACATTCTTCCATCCCCAATATAAAACGGATAATTCATTGTAAGAATTATTCTTGTTAGATATGTTGCATCCTTCATTATCTCCTGTAAACTGATAATTGAAAGTTTTGGATATTTCTGCCCCAGCCCAAACAGGGAGATATATAGAATTGGTTGGCATCCTATACACTTTATGTGTCGCTACAAAAATCCTTGTTTCCATAAAATAATATGTTAATTTATTTTTAAATTCAGCGTATTATCCATTTTGGATTACTTTTTGTCATATTCATAAACATGTCTAGCTTTACAGAATATTGTCATTTTAGTTTATCACAAAAATGTTTAAAGATTTCTTTGGGATTTTTATTTGTTAAACACGCATAAATATTATTAATATCTCCAATAACTAAAATTGAATTTATATTAGGGCGTTGTCCATATAAACTTTTAATTAGGTGATAACATATTTTTAATAATAAAGATATTATTAACAAACATCGTAAAAAAATGCTTTTTAAAGCATTCCTTTTTGAATAAAATGCAATCTCACCAACAATAGCTGCTGGTTTTGTTGCTGTCTGTATCAGCGATAAAGACTTACCACTCATACCTTCATAGTGGTAAATTTTTGTATCAGAATCAACAAAACAAGAATAACCTTTTTCATTTAATTCTGTTGACAAAGCTATATCTTCAGGGCAAAAAAAATAATACTCATCAAACCATCCAACTTCTTTAAATATATCTGTCTTTATCATGAATGCAGCTCCTATAATATTGTAAGTCTTAAACAGGCCTGATTTATTTATATAACGCTTGTCCCTTTGTTCGCTCCACAACATAAACATTTTTAGGATATATTTTTTTAATGTTATTGGTGGACGCCCACACACGCTGACTTCTCCTTTATAATTAAGTATTGAAGGGCTGACTACCGCTGTATTGGGTGGACATCTATCAAAACTTTCTACTAATCTGTCAACTACTGGCATCTTCATTTCTGTGTCGTCGTTCACTACAAAGCAATATTTGCCTTTGGCTTGGCGTAGAGCGAGATTATTATTTTCGGAAAATCCTCTGATTTCGTTGCTTTCAATGAAAGTGACCCAAGGAAAATCTTGCTTTACCTTTTCAAGATTCTTTTTCGTAAACAAATAAGCGACAACGAGCGTTTCATAAGACACATTTGTGTTTTTTCGAATGCTATTCAAACACGGATAAAGGTTTTTCAGATTGTTCATACAAACAATCACAATAGTAACTAGTATCATAAATAATTACATATATTGTTTATTCTGTATTATGCCTATCTTTAATATTGTGAAATAAACAAAAAGGAATAAGCCTCCATACACATCACCAACTAATAAATTATAAAGAAAATACGTAAGCAAGAATGATGCTAATAAATAGAAACATTTATTCCCTATCAATTCTTTATTATAAGCTCTTTTTGCAATAAAAAAAAGTATCAACAAATTACACAAGAATATAAATAGTAAGCCCATTATGCCATAATTTACAATACCTGCAACATGAGTACTCTCAAAGTTTAACGCAAGAGGGTGTTTACCATAGTGTTCCAGATAATAAGCTGTATATCCAAGACCTTTTCCGAATAGTAAAGATTGTAAATTGTCAAGTACCATAGAACAAGCTCCTGTAAATTGCACAGCTCTCATTTCAAATGATGAACCCTCAACATCTTTATCCGTAAATAAGGATAAGTAAGACTCTAAATATGGCCATGCAAAAAGAACGAATATGGTAAGTATTGATATATAAGAGATTTTCTTTTTCCAACTATATGCTCTCATTAGATAAAAGGCGTATCCTATTATCAATGCTCCTAATGGACCTCTTGAACCAGTTAAGTATATATTCAGAAAAATCAAAATCGAGACAATAGCCATTGCTATCTGTGATTTGTATGTCGAATACTTACTCCCAACTTTGTTCAATGAGCTAATAGAAACATGGATAAAATATACAATGACTAATAATATTCCATATTGAATAGTATATAAGGACGTTCCTGTTATTCGGCCTGATAAGTTTCCCCTGGCATCTTCCAACGAACGTGCCAATAACTCAGATAAATCCTCGTTTGTACAATATTGCCCCATAATATCCATGTAGGGGTTCGTTCTGGTCAAATATGTATAAATGCCGTATAAACAAATTATAATAATGGAAATATTTATATATAATCCATGTTGTCTCATGGCGTTAATATTGTATGATCTCCATTTCCACATAACAATCAAAAATAGAATTGATAATATTTGGCTCTTTGTATAATTAAGTTGAGTAAGAGCATTTAAATCAGTACTTAATATTATAAAAGGGACATATATGAAAATCGCATAAATAAAATAGTTTTTTATAAGATGATCTATATTTGTTTTGAATACGAGATTTTTCCGCCGTTTTATCAATCCCAAAACAATAATAAATGCGGATAATGCAGACATGAATGATATTGAGCCACATCGTACATCAAAGTTTATCCACATTGACGCAATAATATAAATCGGAATAATTTTTTTATTATCTGTTAATATCAAAAATATACAGACGAATAGTATTACCCATGTCATAGTAAAGAATATTATAAAGAACTATATCTATTTAAGAAATGCTATATAAAGCTCTTTAATATTTATACCTTCTGTTTCCTTTTTTCTTATAAACAAATCTGTTAGATATTCTCCAAAATAACCGAGTTTTCGTAAAAAGACTTTCTCTTTGTGAAGGTCATTATACCATTCATCTTCTATAAGAGCAGTCTCTACTTTTCCAAGTACATCAAACAAAAATCTACAATACTCATCAAAAATATCATTTCTCATTACGGACATATTCCCAAAATGAAATGATGATGGAGCTTCTACATATTTGATATGATCAAAATACGTTGGATAATATTTCTTTATAGTATCTCTGAGCAATTCCATTATTTCAATACCATAAGGTAAGAAATGCCAATAGCTACTACGATTTTCAACTTGTTTTTTAGGACAGATAATAGCATATTTATCTAATAATTTGTCTATTTTACAAATAGTCTTATCAGTATCTACCTCATATTGTTTATCATCTACGTAATAAATATTCGGGGTGTTGAAAAATAGGTGAGACCTAAGGCTCTGTATAGGCCTAAAAAAATTGTATAAAAGATAGGTTATACTAGTTTTGTGTGAGAAGAAACGACGATAATGGCATAAGCCTTTATAGTCGGCATTTACATTCTTCCAAATCCAATAAAGAGCGGTTAATTCACAATAGTAATCATTTTTATCAGAGATGTTTTCACCTTCATTGTCAGGCTGTATTCCAAGATTTAATTCTGGATGTAGTTCTTTTCCTACTTGTATAGGTAGATAACATTCGTTGCGAACAATAAGACTTTTCTTATGATAAGCTACGCCTATTTTTATGTTTTTCATTATCTTACTTTTTATTAGTTGACCGCATTACTTTTTCTATCACAGGTGCCATGTCATAATACTTATATTCGGCCAAGCGACCGCCGAAAATCACATCGGTCTCGCTATCTGCGAGTTCTTTATACTTAGCATAAAGGGCGGTGTTAGCCTCATCGTTTACAGGATAATAAGGCTCCATACCGTCTTGCCACTCGGTGGAATATTCTTTTGAGATGACCGTCTTAGGGCAATCGTAAACTTCCTGGCCGAACATCTCGAAATGCTTGTGCTCGATTATGCGGGTAAAGGGAACATCGCGCTCGGTATAATTCACAACGGCATTGCCTTGGTAATTTGGTTTGTCGATGATTTCCTGCTCAAAGCGCACGGTACGATAGTTGAGTTTTCCGAAGCGGTAGCCGTAGAACTCGTCGATCTTTCCCGTAAAGACAATCCTGTCGGCAAGGGCTCCCCAATAAGTTCTGTCGTCAAAGAAGTCGACTCCGGTCCTCGTTTCTACGCCGTCAAGCAGGCCGTCAATAAGTTTATTGTAACCACCGATGGGAATGCCCTGATACTTGTCGTTGAAGTAATTGTTGTCGAAAACGAGACGCACGGGCAGACGCTTAATGATGAACGCCGGCAGGTCAGCGCACTTGCGGCCCCACTGCTTCTCTGTGTAACCCTTTATCAGCCGCTCGTAAATGTCCCTGCCGATGAGCACCTGCGCCTGCTCCTCAAGGTTGCGCGGTTCGCTTACGCCGTCGGCCTTCATCCTCGCCACGGCCTCGGCCTTCTGCTCGTCAATCTTTGCTTGTGCCTCTTCGGGCGTGGTCACGCCCCACATCTGGTAAAACGTGTTCATGTTGAACGGCAGGTTGTACAGCCTGCCCTTGTAGTTGGCCACGGGCGAGTTTGTGTAGCGGTTGAACTCAACGATGGAGTTCACGAAGTTCCAGACTTCCTTATTACTCGTATGGAATATGTGTGCCCCATACTTGTGAACATTTATTCCCTCGATGTTCTCGCAATAAACGTTGCCGCCGAGATGCGGACGCTTATCTATAACGAGGCATTTCTTGCCCTGTCTCTTTGCAAAGTGTGCAAACGTCGACCCGAACAGCCCCGAGCCAACTATGAGATAATCGTATTGTTTCATTGTCTTCAGCTTTCTATTTCGTATTTAAGGTAATCCATTGAGTCTTTTATCTCGCTATCAATCAACGGGGTGAGGCGAGCGTAGTCGATGCATTGCTGCCAATTAGTGCTGCCATCGGCAGTGTAGTTCTTGTAGAGAATGCCGTAACGAGAAAGGATGTCGTACATGCGAGTGTTCTGCGAGCCGGTCTCCGTGTCGGCGTTCTTCATGGCGTGGACGAACTCTTTTTGGAACTTCAGGGCGAAAACCGTGGCGTGGAAAGAATCCATGCAGACATAGGAGGCGTGACGCAGGAGGTAGACCCACTTGTAGGGGCCGGCGTCCTTGTAGAGCCGACCGCCGCCGTAAACCCTGGTACGGTCGTAACATTCCAGTGTTATGACGTTCTGAATGCCGGTGAAACGCTTCACGTCCTGCACCATGCGTTCGTAAACGTCGGCCCGTTTGTCACCGACAAAGTAGCAGAAGATGTACTTGTCAGGCACAGTAAACTCTATCTCGGCCTTGTTGCCGAACGACTCCCATTCCTCTGCCGAGAGCAGATAGGTGGGGTCAACAACGAGCTTGATGTCATCTCGACCAAGCAACTTGCTCAGAAGTTCCACTGAGTGTTGCTCCCTCACGGCAATGTGACTGAATTTCTGCAAAGCAGCTTTCATCCTCGATGCCACCGATGGTGGAAGCTCGGGTAGGGAGATGCTCGACGAATATGACACGCATTTTGTTCCGTTGTTGACAAATTCAAGGAACATCATCGGGTTGTAACCGCCGCAAAACGGGTTCCAAATCTGGTCGCTGCCCGTGATGAACAAGTCGGCGTCGGCAACAACTTTCTTATAGTCGGCATGGGTGAAAAGTCGGCGCATGTTGAAGTTCCCGTCATCAAAGGTGAACTTATAGACCTTGCTCTTCTGCAGGTTGCCGTAATACCACTTTTTGGCGAAAAACTTATATCCCGGACATTTGCTCAGAAAGCCCAGTATGCGATGGTCGGGCAGCTGAAGAATCACTGGCGCGTCATTGCCATGCTGACCGTTATGTGTCATCGCGTTCTTTCGGTCTTTCAATCTACTGATTCGCTTTTCAGACAGAAATATCTTCACGATTCGCTTCAACGCGGCAAAAACGTAATGCCTGAATGTCGGCGGTGGCGTCTCGCGCCTGTTGTATATGAACTCCACGTCGTGCCCCATCGTGCGCAGCACGTAATTCAGGGCGTAAGACTGCAGGCAAGTGCCGAAGTTGGGGTGTGGAGCGAATGTTACGAGCTTTATTCGCATCACTTACTTTATTATAGATTTTAAAAATCTTTTTCCTTTTTCTCCGACAACGGATTTCACGGCATCTTTAGCCTTGTTCTTCAACAATACGCTATTGTCAGTCATCAGCTCTTCCAATGTTTTCAAGGCAGAAGTTTCACTTTCCGTATCAGTAAAGATCTCAAAGACCATTGGCCTATCTGTTATTTCAGGGCAAAGGAAACGGTCCACTGCAACGTTAAACTCTTCCTTGTCTTTTGCCGCCATGTATTCGTATCCCCAATCCGCGGCCAAATGCTTAAGCACCTGCGGCGATTGATTTCCGAAATGGCCTGCGGCGGCGATATATTTGTCTGTCTCGTCTCCAAACATTGCTCCGTTATGATTTATCAATCGGAATTCCATGCCTTTTCCGTTGTTTATAACCATTATCCTTACATTGTTCTTTATGTGACGGTTTCCCAATGAATTCATGTCGTAGAAAAAAGACAGGTCGCCTATTACGGCGTAATGTATTTTGTCAGGCTTGCCAAACGACGAACCAATCAATGTCGAAACAATTCCGTCTATGCCGAAACCACCTGTATTACTGTGTTCCTCTACAGAAACAGGGGTCTCAAAATAATTCCATGAACGCAATGTGTTCAGAATCCCTAAATACAGAACTGAGTTTTCGGGCATACGCGATGCCATTTGCCGCGCAATCCAAATGTTACTGAACGGCAATTCTGGAATTTTCGAGTTGATATTTTCTATTTCTGCATTCCATTCCTTAATGAAACTGTCGTCTTTTACATCTGAGTCGATAAACTTTGAGAAAAAATATCGCTCTGACATTTCAAAAATAGCCGTAAGTTTCATAAACTGGTCTCTGATTTCCCCGTCTTGGGCAACTCGCCAGATTTGCTTCGCCCGGAATGTAAAGGCATCATACGCCCCTGAAACTTCACCGATGTGGATTAATAAGTCAATGTCGAGCAATGGGGAATGATAGTTGGTTTGCAGCCCGATCAAAGAGTTTAACACTCTGTATTTTCCCCGATAATTACTGCAATGGTCACAAAATACGACTGCGTTATGCCTCGCGCAAAACTCATCCAACATGTCAGTTTCTTCAGGTGTCCACACGTTATGCGCCCCTACAAAAACGGCAATTTTACCTTCCGGCAATTTTGGCAATGTGTCGCCATAATGATAATAAGATATTTTTCTTACTTCTGGCAATTCTTTTACACTGTAATCACGGCTGTAAGTCGTTGTCAGGTTTATGTGTACTGGACCTCCTCCGTGGCGGTGCAAGGCATGCAGTGCCTTGTTGACTTTAATGGTGCAGTCCCATTCGTCCGTCTTGTCTTTCACAGTCTGTAGATGCACGCTTTCCATCACGATGTCATTTGGCCTGGCACTGCGGTCTGTTACTTGAGCAATCAGATGTCCCACCCGTGAAATATCCTGTGTGGATGTAATCGCCAAAACCGGAAGTTTTCTGTAATAAGCTTCGGTCAGTCCGGGCATATACTCACGGGCTGATGTTGCGCCAGTACAGCTTATTACTACAGGCTCGCCTGAAGATTCCGCCAGTCCGCAGGCCATGTAAGCTGCCGAGCGTTCGTCAACACAAGAGTAAAGTTCGAAATAAGGGTCGTGCTGCATGCTTGCCACCAGTGTAATGTTTGTTGCGCCAGGTGAGGCTATTACTTTCCTTATTCCGTATGCTTTCAGTAAAGCAAGTAAAATCAAATGATTTTTTTCTGAAACATATTTATAATCCATTATTTTTCGATTTATTTAGAATTGGTAATAAGTATCGTCTAACGTGATTAAACCTGCACCTCCTGTCATATAGACAATGTCACCAATGACCATACAAGAACTCCGGCATTGTTGACCAGAATATCTGTTTCTTTTAAAATCGGATGGCTGTCAAATAAAGTCTTGAACGAACCTACTTCCTTATTGTTCATCACGACAAACGAAATCCGGTCTTTCGCCGACGGATTTTCCTCAGTAAGCTTTTTTGTGCTGTCGTTAAGCCTATGTTCTGTGCGTCCGGTAATGGTAACGGAAGCCCCGCTTCTTAAAAAGGCGCTTGCGATAGCGTAGCCGATGCCGCTTGTACCGCCTGTAATCAATGCTTTTCTTCCTTTTAAAAGCTCATTCGGGGCTATGGTCACGATGTTTGTCGTGATATGGTTGACCGGTAGACCTTTCAAAAGGTACCGCCCGACTCTCTTTACATATTTCTTTACACTCATATATAATGTGTTGAATTTAAAATTGCAATGATGTGTTTGTATATATTGACAACAAGTGCTAAATATGTGGCATTTCACCTGATAAAAGCAATTATATCAGGCTGTAAAACATGGCGTTTTACCCATTGCAGAGGGATGCAAATCTTATAGGACAGGTTACCGCACGAACTTGTCACGGAACTCTGTCGTTTTTTTCACTACAGCTTTGCGCTCACTACCTGTAAGTCCGATAAGGAAAATGGCTGCTGATGATGAAATCAATGATACGATAACCGTGAGGCACAGACGCCAGAATGATTGCTCAAACGAATTTGCCACGATGAACGGCAGGATTACGGCTACCGGGGTGACGATAAGCATCGGCACGACCACCTTCCTAGCAAACAAGATTGGAGGGAAATGCAGCAGTCCTTTCATTATGTAAAGCCTGACAACAGTAACCCCCATGTAAACCATGATGAAGACAATGTATGTACTCTCTACAGGCAGCCCGCATTCAAAAGCAATCCATGTAAGCGGGAATACCAACACGCCCACGCTTGAAATCCAGATTGAATAACGTTTGATATTGCCTGTTGCCATACATGCCGTAAGTCCCGTTCCGCCGAGCATGTTCAGCATGGAGCCGACAATGGTGAGCCGGAGGAAAATCACGGTATGGTCGGGCACGGTTTTAAGCCATAGCGTCAAGACATATTCGGTTTCGAGCATGACGGGTATGGCGAACAGCATCAGCAGGAAATAAGAGAACTTGGCGCCACGGCAGACGAGGGTGAACATCTCTTTAATCCTGCCAGCGGCGTAGTCCTTGGTTATCTGAGGGTTCACGGCGGTCATGAAGTTGTTGACAAACTGCTGTATGGCACTGTCAACTTGCGTGGCCACTCCGCGGGCGGCGTTCAATGCCACACCGAAAAACATGTTTATAAGAATGTTCACGCCTTGCGTATTGAACAGCCAACAGCCGTTTGCCAGGAATTGCCATCCGGCGAAGCTGCCCATCTGTTTCAACAGTGAGCGGTCGTAAACGGGACGATAGCGACACTCCTCAAAATGCCGGCTGCAATAAAAACCGTAGACGAAACGTATTATCAAGGCGACAACAACGAGGAGTATGGCGTAGGAAATCAGCTTGTCGAAAGGTGATACCACTATAAGATAACAAATCAAGAGCTTTAGCGAAGCCTCGAGAATGCTGACGTATGCAAAGGCTGCCATGCGCTCATGGGCTATGATGCAGGCGTTGTAGGGAATGCTTACAAGGTTGACGCAAAACATCAGCAGTGAGCAGTATAGTACCCAGTTGGCCGCCGTCATCCTGCCCTCGGGGATGTTCATCTGCGTGTTAAGGAACCAGCCGCCGACCGCTGCGCCCAATACCATTATCAGAAGTGACAGCCCCAGCTGGATATTGACACTCGTGGAGAAAATCACGCTCAGCCGCCTGATGTCTCCGCGGCCCAGCTCAAAGGTGATAAAGCGACTGATGGCATTCGACAGCGAACCCGAAAGCAGGGAGAACATAGCTACGACTCCACCCACGACATTGTAGATGCCGTAGTCCTCCACGCCCAGCGCATTTAGTATGACGCGGCTCGTATAGAGCGTTATCGCCATGATAAGCAAGGTGCGGAAATAGAGCAGCAGGGTATTCTTGGCTATTCGTTTATTCTTGGCGGCGTTGTCTGTCATAATATTTGAAGGAATACCTTATTATATAGCGCACGAGGGCATCCGGTCCAGCCACAGAGTTAAGCATTTCTGCCCTCTCCGGGGTCTTACGTCTTTTCATTGGAGCAATACTACTGCTTTTCATTTTCAGTACTACTGATATTGAAAAGCAGTAGCACTGACTTTTTGGACGCTTTCCGCCATGTCTGACCTTGTCCTTTTTCGCCTACGCCTCGTTGATGTAATAGCAGAGGTTGTCGACGCCGTTCCCCCTTCCGTATGTTGACCGCGCAAGCGCATCCACTTCGTCAAACTCTGGGTAAACTTTATATGGATTACCGCTCTTCAACCACCCACTTCTCCACCGTCCTTGTTTCCGACGAGAAGTTCACACCTATGAGGTAAAGCTTGCGCTTGTCCGCCTGGAAGGGGCGGGCGTAGTTCTTGTCCTTGATTTGCCGGAGGGCTTCCTCAGCGGTTTTGTCCAGTTTCAGTTCTATAATATAAATGTAGTCTTTTGTCTGGATGGTGATGTCCATGCGGCCTTGGCTGGTTACTAGCTCCACCTGCACGTTGTAGCCCAGCATGATGAAAATCAAGTAGAGGGTGTTTTGGAAATCCTTTTCCTTGTCGGCTCCCGCCACCATGTAGCTTCTGCCCGCCAGCATGGTCTGGATGACTTGCAATAGTTCATCGGGGCAGCCTTTGGCGATGGCGGCTGTCATCTTATTGAGAAAGCCGTCAACGCTCGATTTTCTGCGAGACGCATAATAGGGAAGCAGAAAATCGAAGAAGCCTCGTTCCACCTCTTCGTTGGGGAAGCCGAGTCGTAGCCCCATATAGGGATCACGTCCCTTGATGGTGAGGTAACCACTCTGGTACAACACAGGAATGGGGTCATCATAATCCTCGTTTGTGCTTGTAAGTGTCGACGCACTGACATAAATCTCCTGCAGTTCGCTCAACTCGTAGTCGTTTTGTTGCAATAGCTTGACCAAGAACGTGGGTGTGCCCGTGGCAAACCAGTAATCATTGAACGCACCTTTGGCAAACGTGTTGAGCAAGCTGAACGGATTGTAGATACCCACGCTGTTTTGCAGGAAGTGGTAGCCGTCGTATTGCCTGCGCAGTTGTTCGCAAGTCTCTTCGTAGGTCATGCCGTTGGCATCGGCAAGTTCGTGAATAGAACTGTCGAAATAGGCGTGCAACTCTTGTTCGCTGATGCCGCAGATATCGGCATAATGCGCATCCATGGATACATCGTTCAGGTTGTTCAAGTCACTGAAGATGCTGACGTGGCTGAATTTGCTTACGCCCGTGATGAAAGCGAAACGAATGCAGGCATCCAACGACTTCAGCACAGAGAAGAAGGCTTTCAGCGTATTGCGGTAGGAAGTGTGTAACGTTTCATTGTCGATGGTGGAAAGTAGCGGCTTGTCGTACTCGTCCACCAACACCACCACTTGACTGCCCGTCTGCTGATAAATGTTGCGTATCACGTTGTAGAAACGGGTTTCTGGGGAAAGCGATTTGTCAATGGCTATCCCGTAAGTCTGTTCCCATATCACAAGGTGCTTGTCCAGCTCTTCGTGCAAGGCATTCTCGTCCACGTAATTCTGGGCATTCAAGTCCAGATGAAGCACGGGATACGCCTTCCACTCGGTTTCCAGCTTCTCCATGGCCAGTCCCTTGAACAATTCTTTCCGCCCCAGGAAGTAAGCCTCCATGGTGGAGACAAGCAGGGACTTTCCGAAACGGCGGGGACGGCTGAGGAAATAGTATTTCCCCATCAACGCCATTTGGTAAACAAACGCCGTCTTGTCAACGTAGACGAATCCTCGCTCACGGATGTCGGGGAAACTCTGTATTCCTATGGGGTACTTCATCATGGCTCTGTAAGTTCTTGAGGTCTTAAGTTTTTTGAGTTCATCGACTCTTGCCTACAAAGTTAATGATAAATTTTCATCCAGCAAAGAAAAAGTGGCTTATACTTTTCATAAACAGACCTTATTGGTGCAGCCACACGGTGCGGAGGTATCTGCGCCACACGGCCAGATGGTTGGTGGTGTTGAGCTCCTGGCAGATGCCAACGCAGATGCGGAGCAGTTCTTCCGCGCCTTGCTCTGGATGGTTGGCGGTGATGGCCATCACGTTGAGTCTTTCATCGCCTACGGGGAAGTCTTGGATGGCTCTCACGGGGGAGTCTGGATCTGTCAACACCTTATATAATAGAGGGGCGTAGTTGCGGAAGGAGTCCACCAATCGCTCATGCTGGCTTTGCCCCTCCACCAATTTCTCGTTGGCCTTGCCCGCCGTGAGAAAGTATTCGCCCAGGAACGTGTCCCAGTTGGCGAAAAGCGTGAAGTGCCCGTCTCGCTCCATGAGTCCGAGATGGGCGTAATAGGGAGTGGTCTCCTCCGTGCTGGTCTGTCGGCTGGGGTAATATACTCGCTCCGCGATGTTGACTTGCCGGATGAGCTCCGTGAAGTGTGGTCTGGCTAGCCTTCCGTTTCTGTCGTCTTCAAGTCCAGACGTAGGCGTGAGGAAGGGGCGAAGGACTAGTCTGGGGCAGGTGTTTCGCGTATAGCCGGGATGCTCCCGTTCATAGCGGGCCAGGTTGAGCAGGAGCTGCGCTTCCTTGCCCGTTATCCGTTCTATGCGAAGGCTTAACGCCTCTTGGCCTTGTTGGTGAAGCTCTTTGCGGAGGGTCACTAGGGAAGGCTTTGCGGCCAAGCGGTCTATGAGGTCGTAGAGCGTGGGCAGTGTCCGCTCTCCATAGTCACAGCCCTGCAGCATGCCGACGAGCAGGTCGATGGCGCGGGCTTTCTCCGTGCCCAGCGACAGGCGGTCGCCCTCGGCGTTGTGGAGACGCACGACATGAAGGTCATAGACGTTGGGGTAGGAGACGGTGAGGTGGCTTCCTGGCTCGATGCCTTGCACCTGGAACACCAGTCCTTTTTTGCGGCGGAAGCGGCAGATGTAGCCTTCCCGTCCTGCCAGGGGGCCGTCGAGCACGCGGACAATCTCATTGGGTTGGTTATCCTCGTTGGGATTGAAAGCGTAATCGGTATAGGGTCGCTCCAATACCACCACCTTGTCGGCGTAGTTGTCATTGAAGTCCATGAACGCCCGCATCTGTTCTTCCGGGATGGTGAACGGTTCGGCCTTCTCGTTTTCCTGCCGTTTGCGTTTGTAGCGCAGGAAGGCGTTGGGGTAGCGGTCATGAAGAAACTCCCGCAACGCACTTTCCGTGGCCAGCACGAAGACATAGCCGTCGAAGAGGGGGAGCTTGCGCTCTTGGTCACCATGCCGCACGTTGACCGTGGTATGGGTGGGGCAGTAGGCTTCCAGGATGTTGTGGGTGTTTTCCTTCTCGCGGTCGATGAGGCAGCCCAGCTCCCGTTCGTGTCCAGGTTGGGTGCGGACAAGATACCAATGGTAGTCGACGTGGTTGCGCTTGTCTGTCATAAGGTCTTGGTGGCGAGAAGGCGTTCTCTATGTTACCCTCATGGCAATCGCATGAAGGCTAAGAAATACCTCTCCGAACTTGAATCATTACGCCAGGTGTACATAAATTAAGGTGTCCCCTAGGGCGTTTTACAACATTCTTTAGGTCTAACGAAGGCATCCCGGACGAAACTCAGCGGCAATGGTCCATCGTTGTTATGTGGCGAGAAGAGCGAAGCATCGCGTGCGTCAACGTTTCTATCATCATAACCACAATGTATTGTTAATCAGGTAATTAATTACGCTGGCCGTTTCCCGTTTTATGGCGTGCAACGGCTTTATGATTGCAAAATTACAAAAAAGTATTGAACCGCAAAGGTTTATTCGAAATATTTTTTCTTCTTTCTTCCGATTCTGCCCATCATCAGCCACGTGACATCACCAAATATGTAGAGACGTGGCGTGCCGCGTCTCCGTTAGCCGTAAGGCCTTCTCCAATGGCGATTCTATTTAGTCCTCTTGCTTGCCGAGACGCGGCACGCCACGTCTCTACTGTTAGGCGATGGCAGTGTTATGCGCGCAAGCTGAGATTCGTCGAACGAACACACCGAACCCCTTAGCGATGTAAGGGAATGATGTCACTGCTGGCTTTTCACTCGCTTGAGGAACCTGTCGGTGAGCCAGCGGCGCACGTCCCATTTCAGCGGCAGGGGAAGCAGGGTGAATCCCCATACCATGACGACCATCAAGGCCGCCACGCCACGCAGGCCGTCAAGTATCTCATAGTGGGGCTTGGAAGCGAGATAGACAGGTTGTGCATTCATGTAGAGGTAGGTGTTTTGTCAGTATTAAGCGTCGCGAAGATAAGCATTCCTCGTGAGAAAAAAGAAAAATATTGGAAAAACCGCCCGTAATCTATTCCCGTTTCCGTTCAAATTGTGTAATTTTGCAACCGAAACGAAAAATTAAACTCCATAGAGTATGACCAACCTGAGATTTGAAGCTGTGGCCGAGGCTTCCCACAAGAAGCCGCAAGTAATGAACACACCAAAGGAGCGACCTTCGGAGCTGTTTGGCAAGAACGTGTTCAACAAGCAGAAAATGTATAAGTATCTTCCCGCTGACGTGTACGAGAAGATGATGGACGTGATAGAAAATGGCGCCCGCCTGGATCGTAGCATCGCCGATGCTGTGGCCAAGGGCATGAAGCAGTGGGCCGATGAGAATGGGGTCACCCACTATACCCACTGGTTCCAGCCGTTGACGGAGGGTACCGCCGAAAAGCATGACGCTTTTATAGAGCATGACGGCAAGGGCGGCATGATAGAGGAATTCTCGGGCAAGTTGCTCGTGCAGCAGGAACCCGACGCGTCTTCTTTCCCCTCAGGAGGAATCCGCAACACTTTCGAGGCCCGCGGATATAGTGCGTGGGATCCCACCTCACCTGTGTTTATCATGGACGACACGCTCTGTATCCCCACTATCTTCATTTCTTATACGGGCGAGGCGCTCGACTACAAAGCGCCATTGTTGCGCTCGCTCCATGCCGTGAACGTGGCCGCCACCAAAGTATGTCATTATTTTTACCCCGAGGTGAAAAAGGTGATTTCCAACTTGGGGTGGGAGCAGGAATACTTCCTGGTAGACGAGAGCCTTTATATGGCACGTCCCGACCTGATGTTGACGGGACGCACCTTGATGGGGCATGACTCCGCCAAGAACCAGCAGATGGAAGACCACTATTTCGGCATCGTGCCAGAGCGTGTGCAGGCTTTCATGAAAGACCTGGAGAACCAGGCACTGGAGTTGGGCATCCCGTGCAAGACCCGCCACAACGAGGTGGCACCCAACCAGTTTGAGTTGGCTCCCATCTTCGAGGAGACCAACCTGGCCGTTGACCACAATATGCTCCTCATGTCCCTGATGCAGAAAGTGGCCCGCCACCATGGCTTCCGTTGCCTGCTCCACGAGAAGCCTTTCGGAGGCATCAACGGCAGCGGCAAGCACTGTAATTGGAGCTTGGCCACGGACACGGGCGTGTTGCTTCACAGTCCTGGCAAGAACTCGGTGGACAACCTGCGCTTCGTGGTGTTTATCGTGGAGACGTTGATGGCCGTCTACAAGCACAACGGACTGCTGAAGGCTAGCATTATGAACGCCACCAATACCCACCGACTGGGTGCCAACGAGGCACCTCCTGCCATTATTTCCAGCTTCCTGGGCAAACAGCTTTCAGAGTTGCTAGACATTATAGAGGACACGGACAAGGAGGACGTGTTCAACTTGCAAGGCAAGCAGGGACTGAAGATGGACATCCCCGAGATTCCGGAGCTGTTGATAGATAACACCGACCGTAACCGCACCAGCCCCTTCGCTTTCACGGGCAACAGGTTTGAGTATCGTGCCGTGGGTTCGTCGGCCAACTGCGCCGCTTCCATGATAGTCATCAACACGGCCATGGCCGAGGCCTTGACAAACTTCAAGAACCGCGTAGATGCCCTCATCGCTGACGGCATGGAGCAGAACGAGGCTATCTTGAAGGTGATACGCAAGGATATCAAGACCTGCAAGCCCATCCGTTTCGACGGCAACGGCTATAGCGAAGAGTGGAAGGAAGAGGCCAAGCGCAGGGGATTGGATTGCGAGACTTCCTGTCCCAAGGTGTTGGAGCGTTACCAAGACGAGAGCAGCATCAAGATGTTCACCGACATGGGTGTGTTGAGCAAGGTGGAGATAGACGCACGCAACGAGGTGAAATGGGAGAACTACACCAAGAAAATACAGATTGAGGCCCGTGTGATGGGAGACCTCTCCATGAACCATATCATCCCCGTGGCCACCCACTACCAGAGCCAGTTGGCTAAGAACGTGGAGAACATGATAGATATTTTCGGGGAGAAGGAAGCGCAAAAACTCTGCGAGCGCAACATCAAGATTATCCGCGACATCGCCGAGCGCACCCATAAGATAGAGGTGGGCGTAGAGGAGTTGGTGAATGCCCGCAAGGTGGCCAACAAGATAGAGGATGAGCACCAGAGGGCCATCGCCTATCATGACACCGTGGCTCCCAAGATGGAGGAGATACGTTATGAGATAGACAGATTGGAGCTGACGGTATCTGATGAGTTGTGGACGTTGCCCAAGTATAGGGAGCTGCTTTTCATCATCTAACGGGATATGACATGAAAAGAGCCTTCATACTTACTCTTTGCGCCTTTTTCTGCTTCTGTCACGTGGTGGCCCAGTCCACCATGAGTGACGAGGACATCATGAGCTTCGTGGTCAATGAAAAAGCCGCCGGCACCAGCAACTCGCAGATCGTGACCAAGCTGATGCAACGGGGCGTGAGCGTGACACGGATGCAACGGTTGCGGAGGGAGTATGAGAGTGGAGGACTGGATGCCTTGGGAAATCCTGGCGGAAAAGTGAAGGCGAAGGACTCCCGCCTGCGCACCAACGAGAAGGTAGGGGCGACCGACACGAAAACACGCAAGGAACTGAAAGAAGAGGGCAACCTGACCAGCTATCGCATGAAAGACTTGGAGGGCAGGAGCCGGGTTTATGATGAAGACAGCCCTGAATTCCTGGCCTATCAAAATGAGTTGCAAGCTTTCGTGCCCGACTCCATGCTCATGCTCAAGATGTTGCTGAAGGAAAAGAAGGAACGGAAGAACAAGGTGTTTGGCAGGGATATTTTCAATAACGAAGAGCTTTCTTTCGAGCCAAACATGAATATCGCCACCCCGCAGGATTATCGTCTGGGACCAGGGGATGCCGTGATAGTGGATGTCTATGGTGCGTCACAAGACTCATTTGAAAAGACCGTAAGTCCCGAGGGAGAGATAACCATAGAGGGTTTCGGCCCCGTCTCCGTGGGTGGCCTTACGGTGGAACAGGCCAACAGGCGGCTGCGCAACACGCTGGGAAGGCGCTATAGCAGTAGCCAAGTGAGGCTCACCGTGGGGCAAACTAAGACCATCTCCGTCAACGTGATGGGCGAGGTGAAAACGCCAGGCACCTATACGCTCTCGGCTTTCGCCACCGTTTTCCATGCCCTCTACATGGCAGGTGGAACCAATGATCTTGGTACGTTGCGTGATATTAAGGTGTATCGCGACAGCAAACTGGTGAGTCGGGTGGACATCTATGACTATATCCTGAACGGAAAGCTCACAGGCAATGTGCGGTTGGGTGCCAACGACGTGATAGTGGTTGGGCCATACGACTGTTTGGTGAAGGTGGACGGAAAGGTGAAGCGCCCCATGATATACGAGATGCGCAAGGACGAGAGCCTTGCCTCGTTGTTGAAATACAGTGGCGGTTTCGCCAGCGACGCTTATACCAAGTCGGTGCGCGTCATCCGCAAGACAGGCAGGGAATATGCCGTGTTTAACGTGGACGAGTTTGATTTCGCGTCTTTCCGTGTAGCCGATGGAGACTCCGTGAGCGTGGACTCCATCTTGCCCCGCTATGAGAACACCGTGGAGGTGAAGGGTGCCGTATTTCGCCCTGGTCTCTACCAGATGGGAAACCAGATAAACAGCGTGCGTTCCCTGATTGAGTATGCGGACGGACTCACCGAGGAGGCTTTCACCGCCCGTGCCGTGATGCACCGCATGAAACCAGACCGCACCCTGGAGGTGTTGAGCGTGGACGTGGAGGGCATCCTCGACGGGACTTCGCCCGATATCCCCCTGCGGGAGAATGACGTGCTCTTCATTCCCACCAAGCAGGAGATGGCCGTGGAGCGCACTATCACCATAAGGGGCGAGGTGATGCATCCTGGCGTGTACAAATACGCGGACAACGAGACCATGGAGGACTTTATCCTGCAAGCGGGTGGACTGACCGAGAAGGCCTCCGTGATGAAGGTGGATATTTCCCGCAGGGTAGGTAACCCTTATGCCACTGAGGTAGACAGTGTCATTGGAGAATATTATTCACTGAAGCTCAAGGATGGCTTCGTGATAGACGGCAAGCCAGGTTTCGTGTTGATGCCCTTCGATGAGGTGTATGTCAGGAAAAGCCCTGGCTATAATGAGTTGCAGAACGTGGAAATAGCGGGTGAGGTGATGTTCGCCGGTACCTATCCGCTTACCAAGCGAGGTTCTCGTCTCTCTGACCTGCTGAAGGCTTCTGGCGGACCTACTCCACATGCCTATATCAAAGGGGCGAAACTTTTGCGCAAGCCCAACGAAGTAGAGAAAGAGCGCATGGAGGCTGCCTACCGCATCGTAAAACAGCAGGAACAGCGAAACTTGATGGAAATGGCCGTCAAAAGCAATAACACCACGGCGGTATCGCAGATGGCAGAGCAGAATAAGGAAGCTGAACTAGAGAAATTCAAGGTGCCCGAGTTCTTCCCTGTGGGTATAGACTTGGAGGCGGCATTGGAAAAACCTGGTAGTGACGCGGACATGGTGCTTAGGGAAGGCGACAGGTTGGTGATACCGCAATACAATGGTACGGTGAAGGTAAATGGCGCCGTGATGTATCCTAACACCGTGGCTTACAAGAAAGGCAAGAAAGCCAAGTATTATATAGACCAGGCAGGCGGTTTCGCCGGCGATGCCAAGAAGAGCCGCGCCTATATCATCTATATGAATGGCGAGGTAGCCCAAGTGGCGAAAGGTGGCAAGATACAGCCTGGATGCGAGATAGTGGTGCCCACCAAGTCGGCCACTCGCATGAGTCCCGCCGAGATTATCAGTATAGGCACAGGCTTTGCCAGCATAGCTACCATGATAGCGACCATTGCCAATATCTTGAAATAGTGGACGGGAAAAGTTTTCAGCGCGGCAAATTCGCGACGAGGAAGACACCGGGATATGGCTGTAATGGAAAATATGGAAAATATCATCATAGAGAATTCACTGGACGGGCTGGGCACGGACGCATACAACAATTACCTGGCCCACGCCTTTTGCCTGGAAGGCAGTTGCAGACTGAAATATAATGGCGAGGAACGCGAGCTGCAGGCAGGCGACTTGATGATTGTGCGTAAGGGGAAGCTGATTGAGCGTGTCCGCCCTGCGGAAGACTTTCGGGTAAAGGTGATATACGTTACCTCAGAGTTCATCGTCCTCTCCACGCCACTCAGCAACTATGGCATGAAGGGGCAGTTGGCTTTGTTCCTCAATCCCATCATGAAACTAGATGCCACACAGCAGAATCAATGCCGCGAGGATTTTGAAATGGTGGAAGCGCGGCTGGCACAGGCCGGCCACCATTTCCGCAAAGACTTGCTGATTGCCTCCATTCAAATGCTGATCATAGATTTCTTTGATTTCCATTCCCACCTTTATGGGGTAGACAACATCCCCTTGCAGAGCGCGACTATCATGAGTCGTTTCCTCAATATGCTGGAGAATGGGACATATCGCGAGCACCGGGAGGTGAATTGGTATGCTGACAAGTTGTGCATCACCCCTAAGTATTTGTCTGAAGTTTCCCGGAAGACCAGCGGTTATGCGGCCAATTATTGGATTAACCGCTATACTGTCCTCGACATCTCCCGCTTGCTCCGGGACAAGTCACTTACTTTTGTCCGGATTTCCGACATGTTCGGTTTCTCGTCGCCTGCCTATTTCAGCCGTTACGTGCAAAAGAATTTGGGCGTAAGCCCGTCTGCTTACAGGGGATAGGAAACTTCACTGACAAATACCGTGCAAGAATACAGCCCCATTACCACCCGTTGCACGGGAGAAGGCATGGCCAGCCGGAAAGTCATGGCTGCGTGCCTGTGAGCGCACTTATCAAGTGCCGTTGGTCTACAGCTTCGTGCTCCAGATCATTTTCTCCACTTCCTCCAGCGTGGCGTTAAAGAAGCGTTTCTCCTTGTTAAGTGAGCGCATCAGTCGCATTTCTTCGTCTGTTAGGGCAAAGTCGAATATTTGGATGTTTTCTTTGATGTAATCGGGGTTGGAGGCACCGGGAATAACAGAGAATCCCTCCTGGATATGCCAGCGCAGGATGACTTGTGCCGGGGTCTTGCCGTGGGCTTCGGCTATCTTTTTTATTACGGGGTCTTTGAACAGGGCACCGTCGCTCATCGCACCTCCTAACGGAAACCAGCATTCCACTTGTATGTCTGCCTTGGCGGCTTTCTCGCGCATTTCCAACCTTTGGGCGTAGGGATGGCATTCTATCTGTAGCACTGCGAGCTTAATGGTGGCACTGTCCATGATGGTGTTCCACATCTCGTCGTTGTAATCGAAGTTGCTGATGCCAAGGGTGCGCACCTTCCCCATTTTCACCGCCTTTTCCATGTCTTTCCAAGCTCCCACGAAATCTCCCACGGGCTGGTGGACATAGAGCAGGTCGATGTATTCCAACCCCATTCGTTCCAGCATTTCGTCAATGGCTTTTAGTGTCTTTCCTTCGCCGTATTCCGTGGGCCACAGCTTGCTGGTTACCCAGATTTCCTCGCGCGGTATGCCACTTTCCCTGACGGCACGCCCCACTCCGGCTTCATCGTAGTAGGCGTGGGCGGTGTCGATGTGCCTGTATCCGGCTTTCAAGGCGGTAAGGCATGACTGTTCGCATATTTTATCACTGGGCTGGAGGTAAGTGCCAATGCCAAAACGGGGCATCTCTACGCCGTTGTTCAACTTGACTACGGGCACGCCTGCCGCGGTGGTTTTCTCTTGCGCGTGGATAGCGCACGCACCGCCACAGATTGCCAAGGCGACTAGAAGAATTTTTTTCAATGATTTCATGTTTTCGATATAGTTGGTTTGTTATTGCTTGTTTGCTTCCTTGATGCTCCACAGTGAGACGTGCTCGTTGCGGTAGCGGGCGTTGGGATTCTTTTCTGTTCCGTCGGGAAAGGTGCCGTCTTCCTGCTTGCGGAATTGGATGGCATGTTGCGGGCAATTCTGTATGCAGGCGAAACAGAACTCACAGTCGCCGAACGTTCTTACACCCGCGGATGTCAGTTCGTAGTTGCCGCGCGGGCAAACTTCCGCGCAAATGCCGCAACCAACGCAGGCATCGGTCACGGTAAAGTATTTTTCGCTTTTCATCAGGAAACCCACTTCTGGGTCGAGACCGCTGATCCGCAAGAATCCTTGATGAGTTTGGCGCTCTTCTTCCGTCACCGGTTCGTGCCAATGCCGCTGTGCGTTGATGTCTGCCGTTATCTTCCGCAAGTTTTCCGGTATATGTTTGTCTATCTTGATTTGTTCGTTCATGTCAAAATTAGGCAGCCAGTTGTCTACCATGACGATTGTTCCGATATAGTCGAAAGCGTTGCCGGCCTTGCGGGATATGCCGTCCCATATTTCCACTGCGTTACATTTCCTCGCCCCATATGTCAAGACCGCGAATTTATATTTGGCTTTCAGCCTCGCTTTTTTGATAAACTCCCTCACCATGTTGGGCGGCATGTGGCCGTATATGGGATAGACTATGCCTATCTCGTCTGCCTCGAAGTCATACTTCCCCTGTTTTATCATCTGCGGGATGCTGAGCGCTTCGCCGCTCTTGCCGGCAAGCTGACGGGCAATGTACAGGCTGTTTCCTGTTCCGGTGAAATAAAAGATAATCCGCTTGTTTTCACGGCTGTCGCACGATGCCAGCCCCGATAAGCCGGAAGCGGCGATGACACCACCGGCAACAGTGGTTCCCATTCGTTTCAGCGCGCTGCGGCGACTGATTTTGTGGTGATGGTTCTTGAGTTCCATTCTTGGTGTTTGCTATTGTGATTGCAAAGGTAAGTGATATCCATGTGAGCGGGCTTACATAAAATTCGGAAGGATATGCTGCTTTTGCGGTAATATACAGGAATCGCACCCTTCTTCCAGTAAGGTGGGACTGGTTATCCTTCCCTTTGCCGCCTCGATTGCGTTATGATATTATGTCGTGCATGGCCACAAGATCGCCGCGAGGGATTTGTGCCAACAGGCTGGGCTTTTTGGAGGTAGTGTCGTGAGTTTGAAGGCATCACCTCTTGTCATTTTCCTTCAACTCGCCTGCTAGGTAGCTTAAGTTTACTTGTTTTCCAAAACAACTTGTTTTGAAATGGAAATCAACTTGTTTTGCGTCGGAAAATAACTTGTTTCGCAAGGGAATTCAAGTTGTTTTCCCAAGCGAAACAACTTGTTTGGGAAAGCGCTCCAAAAACGTTGAAAACCTTTTGCCATTTTATGGAAACGGGGAAAGAGCCCCATTGCCCTCCACTGAGACACCATCCGCCATATAAGATAATTCCGGGGCTTCGCCTTCGATGGTCATGGCGATTGCCGTGTCAAGAGGCGCCCCTGGGGTTTATGGCGTTGACGAAGGCTTTTCGCCATGAAGTTTCGTGGTTTAGGTGTTTTTCACGGCCAGGGCATAGAGGTAGTCGCTGAGGCGATTGATATAGGCGGTCGCTCCAGGTGGCAAGGCATACCGGGGGGAAAGGGTGACGAGTCTCCGCTCGCAAGTGCGGGTTTTGGCTCTTGCCAGGTGGAGTAGCGCTTCCAGGGCGTTCGTTCCGGGTTGCAGGAAACGGAAAGGGATTCCCTCCATGGCTTGGTCTGTGGCTCGCTCCAGGCGTCGTGTCTCTTCTTCCAGCGAGAATTCTGTCTCGTGACGGGTAAATCCCGACACGAAAGCCATTATGTGGGAGAGCAATCTTTGCGTGCGGCGCAGGATGTCAGTGTCCGGCGTTGGTTGAGGATAGTGCGCGATGACCAGTCCCAGCAGGGCGTTTAGCTCGTCAAGCTGGCCGCTCGTCTCTATCCGTATGTCATCTTTTGGTACTCTTTCCGCATGGGCAAGGCAGGTCATGCCTTCATCTCCGCGGCGGGTGTAAATGGTCTTTTGCTTCATGGTTTGTAGTTGGAGGGATGAATGTCTGTGTCTTTTAGCGGCGGTGACGCAATATGACGTGCAGTATGACAGGAGCGCCCACCAGTGGTGTCACTACGTTGAGCGGCAACACGCCGCCTTCAGGAGGCAGCGAGCATGCCAGGTTGCAAGCCAGGGCTATCACCGCCCCCGACAAAGCGGAGGCCGGCAGGAGTGTGGCATGATTGTCCGTGCGCCACAGCATGCGGGCAATGTGTGGCGTGGTCAGGCCTATGAAAGCGATAGGGCCGCAATAGGCGGTGGTGACAGCCGTGAGCAGTCCTGCCAGCGAGAGCAGTTGCAATCGCAGGCGGCGGGTTCTGGTTCCCAGGTTGAGTGCGTAGACTTCTCCCAGGAGCAGGGCATTGAGTGATTTCACCCTGGTTAATGACAGCAGGATGCCCGCTACCGTGAGCAAGACGAAGAGGGGCATTTGTTCAAACGGAACGTTGGCGAAACTCCCCATGCCCCATATCATGTAAGACTTCACGCCTTGGGCACTGGCCATGAAATTGAGCAACGATACCACGGAACTGGCCATGTAGCCTACCATTAGGCCCACGATGAGCAGCATCACGGCGTTTCTCACCAGCGTGGAGAGAAAGAGGATGAGCGCGGTTACTGCCATGGCTCCAATGAACGCAGCCGCCAATATCGCCACGTGTCCGCCTAAAGGAAGATTGGCGGCTCCCAGGATTCCTCCTCCCAAAGGAAGCATGACCAAGGCCACGGCTAAGCCTGCTCCGCTGTTGATGCCAAACACGTCGGGGCCGGCAAGGGGATTGGCGAAGGCGGTTTGCAACATCAGTCCGCTCGCGGCAAGGGAACTTCCCGCCAACAAGGCTGCTACGGCCTGCGGCAGGCGTGAGCGCAGAATGATAAAGCGCCAGGATTCCCTCACGCTCTCGTCACCCCGCAGCGTGGCCATAGCCTCTTGAAAGGGGATGTCGACAGACCCTATCAACAGGTTGGCCATGAAGAGAGCCAATAGGGCGAGCGCTCCCAATAACGTGAAGAGCATTCGTTTATTCATGGAGCCGACGGAAATAACGGAGCTTGCCAGGCAAGGCACCAGGATGGGACAACAGGATGAAATCCCTGAGCAAGTGCTCTGGATGGAAAGCCTGCTCCTCAAAGAAAAGGGTGGAGTTCACCGGACAGGCGTATACTTCCCCTTGCTGGAAAGCCTTCAGGCTGGCGTATCCCGCATACTCCTCCAGGAGCCAACGACGGCTCAGTGGGTCATTGTCGTTCACCTTGAAAGCCCAAACGTCTATGCTGTCGGCCTGTTCCAGGACTTGCTCGGGCGAGAGGGGCAGTGAGCCTGCGTGCGTATCATGGGCAAAAGGATAGCCCGCATGGGCATCGGCAAGCAGTTGGCCTATGGTGCTTTGCCCACCAGGACAATACCATACGCTTCCCGTCTTGCGTTCAGTGAGTAGTGACCTGCCTTTGGGTAATCGCCGCGCTTGGGCGCGGAGGCCTTGGTAGATGGAGTCCACTCGATGGAACAACGAGTCCGCTTCTCGCGTTTTCCCCGTCAGCCTGCCATAGAAGCGCATCCATTCCGCCCGCCCCAATGGAGATGTCTCCATGTAATCTGCCAACAGAAGCAACGGGATGCCTGTTTGGTTCAATCGCTCATAGTGGGCATCTTGAAAAGGAGAAACCAAGAGGGCATCCGCCTTGATGTCCACGATACGCTCCACGTCGGGGGACAGTGAGCTGCCGCAATCCACAATCTTTTCATTCCCTTTTATCCAGGCCAGGTTGTTGAAAGGTTTGTCGCAGACACCCGCCACACAGTTTTCCGCGCCCAATTCCTGGAAAAGAGCGCAATGGGCCGAGGTGAATACCACGGCCTGGCGCAAGGGCACTCTCACCACGCTGACCCCTTCGCCCCAAGGAGATTGCTTTACCAGGGAGTCACCCTTGGCTCCCTTCGTCACCAGGGCGTAACGAGCCAATGTCTGTCCGGGATGCCAAGGGTCGCGGATATCTACCCTGGTATATCCCGGATGTTCTATGGTGAGAAGTAAAGACGCATGGGCATAGCGCAACGTATCACCTTTCTCGCTCGTCGGGGTGGGGGCGCTTGTTCCACCACAACCATTGAGCAGCAGTGACATGCTGGCTATGAAGAGTAGCAGGTATCGCATGGGTCAGCGGGAAACGGACTTGATTAGTCTTCGAAAACTATTTTGCGGGGGCACTGCCCGTAAGAGGAAAAGCTGCCTACGTAGTTCCCTTGGCGGTCAAAATGGTATACGGCTCCGTCACCCGAAACGAAGCTTGTGGTAAGCACGTAGATATGCCCCGTCTCGTCATTGACGCTTAGACCATATACACTTGCGCTTGCCAACTCCGCGGGAGCGTTCTTCAAGAAGTCGCGGTTGATGTTGCCTGTGCGGAAATCATAGGTATAGAACTCCGTGGTGTTGGTATAGGGGTAAGAAGAGTAATCGGTCTGGCAGTTGACCACGTAGAGCGTTCCGTTTTCCGCGGCGATGTTGGTGCCTTTTCCTATTTCTTTATATGTGTCGGTAGCGGGGTTGAACACGGCCACGGGATAGGTGTAGTCGGGGTATTCTCCTCCATAGCCCTGTATGGCGAGGTATCCGTCGGTCTCCACGATAGCTTGCGGATTGTCGAAGATGGTGACATGGCGGTCGAGTTGGAAGTCTCTCTCGCGGATGACGGAGAGGCGGTTATCTTTGCCCCAACCAGAGTTCACGCAATAGATGTATCCGTTCTCTTCCACGATTTGCTCGGGATTGTCACCTACTTTCACTTGACCCACGATGCTCATGTCCATGGTGTTGACCTTCACCACGTAACCTCCATATGTGGTCACGTAGAGGAATCCGTTGTCGGCCGCCATATAGCGAGGCTGTCCCAAGTCGCTTCTGTCGCTCAAGGAAAGGCGGCCTGTTTCTATGCCTACACCATTGAGTTTGGCGACATAGTTAGAACCGTATACGGCGAGGTAGAAGTATCCGTCCTCTTCTATCAAGTCCTGGCCTGTGTCACCAATGTTTTTCTCGTTTTGGGTTTGGTAGAGGTCATGGGCGTAGGGTTTGTCCGTGAGATAATCAAAATAGGTGATGGTGGCGTTGTTGAGCCCATAGGAACCTTCGTTCAGGATAAAGCCCCTGGTGGAAGCCATCTCTATCTTGGAGCCTTGTTGCATGGGGTCCCAAGGAGTGTCGTCATCTTCGCAGGCCGTGAAGCCCGTGGTGAGTGTCAAGCCGCAGAGCGCGGCGTACAGGTAGTTTCTTTTCTTCATGTTCATGTTCGTTTGGTTTTGGGTTACTATATATATAATGTGTATATGCGGACTAGATGGTCAGCGTGGCTGATACTTCCCACGCCCTTCCTGGCATAGGGTAATATTTCACCACCTCATATTGCTCGTCGGTGAGGTTGCGCAGGGTGGCTTGCAAGTCAAGTTTGCCATTTTTCCAGCGGAAACTCCTGGACAGCGAGAGGGTGTGTTCCCAATAGGGAGCCAGGCGGTAGGCGGATGTCTGTTGTTGCAGGCAGTATCGTTCTCCACTGGCCAGCAGACTATATCCCAAGTTTACCCATGGCGTTTTCAGGGTCAATGACCCATTGCCTGTATGTTGGGGTGTATAGGGTATTTGCCGTTTGTAGTAGCTGGCGGACTTGTCCGTGATATCTTCCGCCCGCAGCAGGCTGTAGGCTCCCGTGAGCAAGAGGCTCATTTGGTTGCCCATCGCCAGCTCGGCGGCCAGATTGACGTTGAGGCCAAACATCCTCACCCTGCCAAAGTTGGCCATTTTCCATACGTAGAGCGTGGGGAAAGCTACTATCTTGTCTTTTACGTCGTTGTAGAATCCATCTACGCTCAGCGACAAATAGCGCGTGAACGGGAATGGCTGCCCTTGCCATGCGATGCCCACGTTGTATTCCTTGGCCACTTCGGGTTTCAGACCTACCGTGCCCGTCTGGTGATAATACAGGTCATTGAAGGTAGGCACGCGGAAAGTATGTTTGAGCATGACCCTGACATAGAGCGCTTCATTGGGCAGCAATCGGTAGGAGAGTGAGAGGGTGGGAGAGAGCCGCTTGCGGTCTTGTGGCTTTTCGCCCTGTTCCACGTCTTCCGTTATGTAGGTGGCCACTACGCTGCCCATGATGTCCCATCTGGCGGGATTATATCGGGCGGTCAACGCGGTGAGCGAGGTATATCGCTTGGGCTGCGATGGCCGCTGGGCGTTGGAGCGTAGGTCGCCATATATCAAGTCCTCGGCCAGCGAGAGGGACAGGTTGGGTAGGGGCTCCCACCCGATGGTAGCCGATGCGTAGTATTCGTTTTGCCTGTTTATTTCCGCGAGTTGTCCGTCTGGGTATTTCGCGTTTATGTCTATGTATCGGTTCCAGGAGTGGGTGTATTTCAGGTGTGCGCTCAGCTGCCATTGCCTTGTGAGTCGTTTCCTGAAGCTGGCCTGCAGGAAGAAGTCCTCGTCCCAGAGCCTTTCCCGTGCCGTGGTGTTATAGAGAATGACCGAGCCGGGCAGTCCCCTGCCCGAATAAAACCAGTAGCCTTTCACGTTCAGCTCCCCATCTCGAAGGGAGTGGTAAAGGTTGGCTTCCGCCCGCCACGTATAGATGTCGGAGTTGAGGCGGTGCTCTCGTAAGGTCTCGCTGCCGTTGACAAGGGTATAGGGATAGTCTCCGTCCGCCGTCGTGTAGTCCGCTTGTATGGCGAGGCTTGTTGAGTCGGCCAGCCGTTGCCAATAGCGTAACGAGGGGTTGAGCAATCCGAAGGAGCCTCCCTTTATTTTCGCCCATAGGGCATAGGGGCGGCTTTGGGCCTCGAAGTGAGGTCTTTCAGTCTCTATATAGAGCACGCCCGCCGAGGCCAGGTGGCGTGCCGTCTGCATCAGGTCGCTGTTGTCGCCCACGGCCAGTGACAATGATTGCACGTTGTCCAGTGTGTAGCGTCCCAGGTCTATCTGTCCCGCTTGGGTGTTGCCGATGGTTACCCCGTCATAGCTCACGGCGGTGTGCTGCGCGCCAAATCCCCTGATGGAAACCGTCTTCACGCCGCCTATGCCTCCGTAATCCCTCACGTTGGCGCCCGCGAAGCGTTTCACGGCGGCCGCCATGTCGGTAAGCCCCAGATCCTTTAGCTCGGCCTTCCCCATCACTTGGATAGGTTTGCCCGCCGAGATGGCCTTCCTCACGCGGGAAGCCACCACGGTGATACCCTCCATTTGGCGTGGGTTTACCAAAGTGGAATCTGTGTCAATAGGCGTTGCCGACGCGTGGAGCGAGCAGGCACAGCCTAGCGCGATAAGCGTTAATTTCCTCATAAGACACGTTTTCATCACCCTCCTCGGGGTTGCTGACAACAAGCGCGCGACGGCAGGTCTTCTGACTTCACTGTCTCTTTCCCCGTATGCGTGGGGTGGATAAATCGGCAAACGGCCTTCCCGAATAAAGTGTCAGTGGCCAAATGCTTGCCTCGTTGGACAGTTTACAGCAGCGGGACTGTACAGGAATCTCACCTGTTTCCCTTTTTAATCATGGGTATGAACCAATCGCAGTCGCGAATTTACGGCTTTTCGTTGAGAAAAGGGCATTTTCTTTCGATTAAATTTGAATAATCAATAAAAATATGTAACTTTGCCCCATAATGTGACTGAATCGTATTACTAACTTATTCATATAAATGGAAAGCAATGAAAAGAAGCCGCTAACGGGCGTGCTCAACATGCGTCAAGGAATCCTTTTCCTTGCCACGACACTTATCACCATCTTGATATGGAACTTGCCCTTGGACTTTTTTGGCATTGAGGGACTTACTGTGGTGCAGCGCAGGGTAATCGCTATCTTCGTGATGGCCGTGTTGCTCTGGATTACGGAGGCGATTCCTTCGTGGGCCACTTCGGTTTCTATCATATTCCTCTTGCTTTTCTGCGTCTCCGACTCCTCGTTCAACTTCATGCAGGGCACGGAGGGCGAGTATGGTAAGTTGCTCGATTACCAAGGTATCATGGCTTGCTTCGCCGATCCCACCATCATCCTGTTCCTGGGCGGCTTCGTGATGGCCATTGCCGCCACCAAGTCGGGACTTGACGTGCTGATGGCGCGCAAGCTGATAGCTCCTTTCGGCAAGAAATCGGAGAATGTGTTGTTGGGCTTCCTGCTTATCACGGGTCTCTTCTCCATGTTCATCAGCAATACCGCCACCGCCGCCATGATGCTCACCTTCCTCACTCCGGTTTTCAAGGCGTTGCCCGCCAACGGCAAGGGAAGGGTGGCCTTGACCATGGCCATTCCCATTGGAGCTAATTTGGGTGGCATGGGAACGCCTATCGGTACTCCTCCCAACGCTTTTGCCTATAAGGTGCTCAATGACCCCACGGGCATGGACTTGGGCGTGACTTTCGCCGACTGGATGATGGTGATGGCACCCATGGTGATTGTGATGCTCGTCGTGGCCTGGATAGTAGTGAAAACTTTCTTCCCCTTTACCCAAAAGACCATAGAACTGAAGATAGAGGGCGACGTGAAGCACAATTGGCGCACCAACGTGGTGGCCGTGACCATTATCCTCACCATCCTGCTTTGGGTGTTTGGAAAGCAGGTGGGCATCAACGCCAACACTGTGGCCATGCTGCCCATAGCCGTGTTCGCCTGCACGGGCGTGATTACGGCCAAGGACTTGCAGACCATAGATTGGGCAGTCATTTGGATGGTGGCCGGTGGATTTGCCTTGGGTATGGCCATGAATGGCACTGGCTTGGCGGAGAGCGCCGTCAAGAGCATTCCCTTTGCCGAGTTCAATCCTTTTGTCATCATGATTGTGTCGGGATTGGTATGTTTCACGTTGAGCAATTTTATCAGCAATACGGCCACGGCGGCCTTGCTTATTCCCATCCTCTCCGTGATATGCGCCGGTATGGGCGATAAGCTGGACGGCATCGGCGGTCCCTCTACTATTATAATAGGTATAGCCGTGGCGGCTTCTTGCGCCATGACGCTCCCCATCTCTACGCCTCCCAACGCCATCGCCTATTCCACGGGACTCATTAAGCAAAGCCAAATGGCCAAGGCGGGACTCACTGTGGGGCTGATATGCCTGGTGATAGGCTATGCCGTGCTCATCACGTTCTGCAAGCTGGGCGTGCTGTAAGAAAACAACCCTATATCTTCGCGTATGAAAAAAAAGATAGTCATAGGCATAGACGTGGGCATCTCCACCACCAAGATAGTAGGCATTGACGAGAAGGAGATGGTGATTAGCCCCATTCGCATCAAGGCCACGGATCCTATCACTTCCCTCTATGGCGCTTTCGGCAAGTATCTGCACGACAACCGCATCAAATTGGAGGAGGTGGAACACGTGATGCTCACGGGCGTTGGTTCAGGTTACATAGATGAGAATATCTATGGATTGCCCACTTCCAAGAGCCAAGAGTTTGTCGCCGACGGGCTGGGTGCCCGCTACGAGAGCAAGCTGGACCGCATGATAGTGGTCAGCATGGGAACAGGCACCAGCTTGGTGAAGGTGGACGGTGATGATATCCAGCACATAGGCGGAATAGGCATCGGCGGCGGCACGCTGCAAGGCTTGAGCCGTATTATGCTCAAGACCGATGACGTGATGCAGATAGCCGATCTCGCCAAGACGGGTGACATATCGAAGATTAATCTCTTGATACGCGACATCAGTGCCAAGCCCCTGCCAGGATTGCCCATGACGGCTACGGCTAGCCTTTTCAGCAATGCCAAGGCCAATGCCTCCCGCGAGGATATAGCTTGCGGGCTTATCTTCATGGTCTTGCAGTCCATAGGCTCTGGCAGCATCCTTTCCAGCCTGGGCAGCGGCATCAAGGACTTTGTCTTGATAGGCAATCTCACGCTTTTGCCCCAATGCCGAGAGGTCTATCCCGCCATGGAGAAACTCTACCGCGTGCGCTTCCGTATTCCCAAGTACAGCGAGTTTTGTACGGCCATAGGCGCGGCTATCGATTATATCCGCAACCATCGTTCATAAAACTTTATATCCATGAGTCATAAGAGTCTTTTGCCGGCCCTGCTGATGTGTTTTTGTGGCTTGGGCCTTTTCACTGCGGCCTCTGCCCAGGGCAGTCAAATGCAGGGAGCGTTCTTCACGGGCAAGTACCGCAACCTGTTGACGGAGCGGCTGGGGCTTTCCCAGGCGCAGACAGACGAGAGGATAGCCCAGATATGGCATCATTTCTTTGAGAACGAACAAAACAAGGTCTACTTCGAGCCTGATGATTCCACGGCCTATATTCTGGATACAGGCAATGAGGACGTAAGGACTGAGGGCATGTCCTATGGCATGATGATCTGCGTGCAGCTCGACAAGCAAGCCCAGTTTGACAGGCTTTGGCGATGGGTCAAGACCCACATGCTCCATCGCCAAGGCCCCTGGAAGGGCTATTACGCTTGGCAATGCACGCCCCAAGGCCAGCACATAGGCCATAACACCAGTTGCGCCAGCGACGGAGAGGTCTATTTCATCACCGCCCTCTTCTTCGCCTCACATAGGTGGGGCGACCAGGGAGCCTTCAACTATGAGCAGGAGGCGCAACGCGTCTTGCGTGACGTGATGTCGAAAGACGGTTCCCAGGGCGTGGTCAACCTGTTCGACCGTGACACCAAACTCATCACTTTCGTGCCCAATGGCTATGACGCCACCTATACGGACCCCTCCTATAACCTACCGGCCTTCTTTGAGCTGTGGGCCAGGTGGACAGACTCCAACAAGGAGTTCTGGCAAGAGACCCCGCAAGCGGCCAGGCAGTTGCTGGTCAACGCCTCCCATCCCGTGACGGGGCTTTTCCCCGACTATTCCGCTTTCGACGGCTCCGCCTTCCAACCCAACTGGAAGAAGGACTACGATGCCCGCCGCTATCAGTTTGACGCTATCCGTTGCGCCATGAACATTGGCATGGATGCCCATTGGTTCGGTACGGACAAGGAGCGGCAGGCCGCTATGGTAGACCGCTTGCTTCGCTTTTTCAAGCAAGACAACTTCGCCCACGGGCAATTCAACCTGGACGGAACGCAACCCACGGGTGACTACGGAGCGGGCATGGCTGGCGCCAACGCCGTGGCTTTGTTCGCTTGCCCCGACCATCCATTGGCCCAGGAGTATCTGCGCCGTCTGTGGGAAGTGCCTTTGCCTACAGGTAAGTTCCGTTACTATACGGGCATGGTCTATATGTTGTCCATGCTCCACGTCACGGGCAACTTCAAGGTGTGGTAAAGCCTCTTGGTTTCTCCATCGATAGCGCTGTCGTGACAGGGAGGATGAGAGGTGCGAGCGCATGCTTGCGCATCTTTTTTCGCAAAAAAGTGGCGAAAAGTTTGGTTATATGATAAAATAGCAGTACCTTTGCACTCGCAATTCGGAAACGAGTGCTTTTGGGCACCCTTAGCTCAGTTGGTAGAGCAACTGACTCTTAATCAGTGGGTCTAGGGTTCGAATCCCTAAGGGTGTACCAAGAAGATAGGCGAGTGGACAAGGATTGCGGTGAGCACCCTTAGCTCAGTTGGTAGAGCAACTGACTCTTAATCAGTGGGTCTAGGGTTCGAATCCCTAAGGGTGTACCAGGAAGAGAAGCTTGTTTCAGGCTTCTCTTTTTGTTTATGTGTTTTGTGATTCAGCCGTGGTATCAAGGTAAATTCTTTCAATTTTTCCTTTTAATTCATCGAGCTCATGAATATACCTTCATGTTGTTGGAAGTGTAGTATCCTTTTCAGTACCAGCTAAGTGGTACTGGAGTTTCACTTAGCTGGTACTGGAGTTTCATCTAGTTGGTACTGCAGTTTCAGTTAACTGGTACAGGGAGGGTACTATAGCTTTGTAGAAAAGGTTGGCTATCTTAAACTTATTTCATTCCTGATCGCTCACCGCAGGAACCTACCGCGAAAGAAGAAAAGGAAAAGAAAGCTTGGGGGCTTGGCATTGGGGGCTGTGTTCCTGTCCAGCCGTGCCGGTTTCAGCGATTTTAATCAATTTGACGGAGGCTACGCTTTTGACCTGACCTTGAACCATGCGGTATGGGGTGGTAGCATTTACGCGGCTCGTGAGTTGAACAAGCATTTCCATCTTGATTTCCAAGGTAACGTGGGAATGACCAGCAAGTCCCTCGATGGCAAGCAGAATCGGGGGCAGTGCACGCAGAGGCGACCGAAAGGTAACTGTTGAGAGAATTTCGAATATGGATTATTGGAATGAGATCCGATAGTGCGTTGTATTCAGGTAACTAGTATCAACCGCGCGCATAGAAGACTTCCCGACTATGCGTGCGGTTTTATATTTTACCCAAGTCACGTTAAGTTAAGCTGTTTCCGTTTCGCGGTGCCTTTAGTCGCGTAGCGCATAGGTGACCGTGGTGACGACGCGCACTTTCTTGACATAGGGCGTGTTGGGGTCTCTGTCTTCTATAGAGAACTGCCCCTGCGTGGCGCTTCTTATCTTTCCGAGCTTGCTGTCGCTGTTCTCCGCGAACTGCCTTGCGGTTTGCTCCGCGTTCTTGATGGCTTCCTGCATCATGGCGGGTTTCATCTTCTGGAAAGAGACGTATTCGTAGCTTACCTGATTGCTGTATCCCCCGTCCACGACGGCCACTCCTTGTTTGAGCAGTTCTCCCTGGCGGGCGATGATGCTTCTCACGAGTTTCACGTTGGCAGACGTGACGGTGATAGTAGAGGTGATGTTGTAACGATAGTCGTGTTCCCTGCTTGCGTATTGATCTGCGCTCATGTCGATGACCACGGGTGCGTTGACGCTAATTTCTTCCTCCTTGATGCCGTTTTGCTTTAGGAAGGTTTTCACTTTCTGGGTCGTGGCGTTGATTTTCTCGTAAAGGGTGGGCAGGTCGTTGCCCAGTTCCTTGGTGGGGATGGGCCATGTCACCTTGTCCGCTTCCACTTCCCGTTCCGACAATCCTTTTACGGTGACATTGCGGTTTCTGTTGGTGAAGTTGTCCATTCCTGTCTTGATGAGTCCTCCCAGCGCAATCAGGCCTATGGCGATAAGCGCTGCTTCGATGATTCTGTGTCGCATATGGCTGATGTTTTAAAAGATGAATGATATTCGCGAAGTTAGCGCGCTTTCCTGAAAATCACAAGCGAACGGCAGGAAATATTTCTCTCCGCAGGGCGGAAAAAATGTCCTGTTTCAGCGCATGTCATGGATGGGGGAGCTGCATGAGCGAAAGGCCAGGGAAGAATGTTTGCGGAAAAGGCGGTAGTTTTGGTTAAAATAAGAGAAAGTTATACGGGTATGAGATATATTTCGTATCTTTGCCTTGCTGACAGAGACAGAAAACAGATGGATGCAGATAAAATACAAGCGAAGCCTGGCACTGGGCGCGAGCGGCAGATATATCAGGCGACCATTGTGGGAAGCGTGGTCAACTTCGTGTTGCTGCTGTTTAAGTTCTTCGCGGGTATCGTCGGGCATAGCGCCGCGATGCTGGCGGACGCTGTCCACTCGCTATCTGACTTCGTGACGGATATCATCGTGCTGGTGTTTGTGAGGCTTTCCTCGAAACCCGAGGACGCCAGTCATGACTATGGGCATGGCAAATACGAGACCTTGGCCACGGCTATCATCGGTGTCTGCCTATTTTTTGTGGGGCTGGGTATCTTGTGGAACGGAGCCCATTCTATTTGGCTCGTTATTCATGGTGCCACGCTGCCCGCGCCAGGCATGCTGGCCTTGATAGCCGCCTTGGTGTCTATCGCCTCCAAGGAGATCCTCTATCAATACACGGTCTACGTGGGGCGCAAGGCCAAATCGCAAGCGGTGGTGGCCAATGCATGGCACCATCGCAGTGACGCGTTCTCTTCCGTCGGTACGGCCTTGGGCATTGGTGGAGCCATTTTGCTGGGCGACGCGTGGAGGGTGTTGGATCCTATAGCCGCCGTTGTTGTCAGCTTCTTTATCATGAAAGTGGCTGTGCAGCTGCTGGTGCCCTCGCTGAACGAGTTGCTGGAGAAATCCCTGCCCGCCGATGTGGAAAACAGGATAGTGGAGATAGTCCTTTCCTATCCTGGCGTGGCTTCTCCCCACCACTTGCGCACCCGTCGCATCGGCAACAGCTATTCCATCGACCTGCATGTGCGCATGGACGGCAGTTTGTCGCTGAACGAGGCCCATCGGCGCGCCACGCTCATAGAGAACAGCTTGCGCGAGGAGTTCGGAAGCGGAACGTATATCTATCTGCATGTGGAGCCGCTTAAATAATACAAGGTGTATTCCTACTATATCGCAGTTAACTTTATTACTAACCCCCAAAACCAGACATTATGAAAGAATTAAAGGGAACAAAGACGGAGAAGAACCTGCAGGAAGCCTTTGCGGGTGAGTCAATGGCGCGCAATAAGTATACTTATTACGCCTCCAAGGCCAAGAAAGATGGCTATGTGCAGATAGCCAACATCTTCGAGGAAACAGCCGCCAACGAGAAAGAGCACGCGAAGATGTGGTTTAAGCTATTGCATGATGGCGAGGTGCCTGGTACACTCGCCAACTTGGCGGACGCGGCAGCCGGAGAGAACTATGAGTGGACTGATATGTATGAGCGCATGGCCAAGGAGGCCGACGAGGAAGGCTTCCCCCAGATAGCCGCGAAGTTCAGGCTGGTGGGCAAAGTGGAGAAAGAGCACGAGGAGCGTTATCGCAAGCTGTTGAAGAACATCGAGGACGAGGTGGTGTTCTCCCGTGACGGTGACGTGATATGGCAGTGCCTCAATTGCGGCCATATCGTTATCGGCAAGAAGGCCCCGAAGATTTGTCCCGTATGCGACCATCCCCAGAGCTACTTCCAGCTGAAGCCCGAAAACTATTGATTATTGCTGGAGTGTCATGTGCTTCAAGGAGTGTCCTCCCCAAGAAGCGTCGTTGACATAACGGAAACCAACCCGTGTGTAGAGTTTCTCTGCGCGCGGGTTTTCCTTGTCCACCAAAAGGCCTACAGTGTGGAAGCCTTCCCGCAGGGCTTTGTCGGCCATGGCCTGCAGCAATGCCGAGGCCACTCCTTTGCCCCTGAAGCGGCTGTCCACGCAAATGCTGTCTATGTAGTATTCTCCCGCTTGGGTCTCGTCTGCCATGCCACTGTGATCCATTTCCAGTTCCTCGCGCGCTTCTTCCAGGAAAGCTTGGCGCAGCTGGCGCAGCTTTCCGCCGTCATAAGCCACGCAACATCCCATCACTTCACCGCTCTCGTCAATGGCCACCAATGTGTTGAGGTAGCTATACTGGCTGTCTTCCCGCCCAACGAGCTTTGTCATCATGCGGTGGAAGTCGGCTAGCGTGTGATGTTCGCCCGCGAAATATTGGCAACACTCATGGTTCATGGCCTCCATGATGAGCGTAGCGATGGTGGAGGATTGGTCTTTGCTGGCTGGAATGATATTCATAGGTTATCTAAAAGCTTTATTAATAATGTGTGAGAATGAACTGTTATAGTATTTCCCCATGCCCCATGCCAACAACGCGCTAAGCAGGGCACGATGGTTGACGGACATCTTGCTGGCGTATTCTATCCTGCTCACAATCATCTGCGGGCATCTGTCGGCCCAGTCGCGGAAATGCTTGTCAGGTTGGAACGAGGCGGTGAATTCGTTGAGCAGGCTCAGGTCGAAGTCTTTGGCTATGACGCCCGCACCGCTCAACGAGGCGTCGTATGCGTTGCAGTCCTGTTCTATATGGGCAGGCACCATCATGACGGGCTTGCCAAGATACATCGCTTCGCAAACTGACTCAAATCCCGCCGTGGTGGCATAGCCCTTACTGCCAGCCAACGACTGCAAGAAAGCGGAGTCGCTCAACTGGTGGAACGTCAAGGTGTCGTCTACGTGAGTGGTCTCGGCCGCGTCTTTCTTGTCCCAGAATATATTGAGGGGCGTTTCTGGATGTAGTTGGTGCCATTGCATGATGCTCTTTCCGTAGCCGGCGTTCACCATGTAGCCGTGCAGGTAGTTGCCCGTGGATGGTTTCAGTTCTCTTACTTCGCTTCTCAACAAAGGGGGCACCACGTGGATGCGGGCTTTCTCGTCGTTCTCCATTTCCCTGAAAGAGAGAGCCAGTCTTTCTGTGGCTCCCATGGCTGTCCAGCGGGTGAACAGCCGCAACAGGAACAAACTTACGGGCTGGCTTCTCGGCAGCGTGAAGTCTTTGTGCAAGAAGAGGTATTGATGGCCAATGCTCACTTGAGGAACGCCAGGTTTGAAAAGCAGGTAAGTGAAGCCCGTGAGCAATTCATAGAAGTTGATGACCAAGTCCGCGCCCGATTCCATGATGCGGCGATGGAGGAAGAGTACGCTTTTGGCGAAATAGGGCAGACGGAGCACGTTATAGGCCACGCTGCGCGGCAAGTTGTTGCGCTTATTGGCGGCAGTGGGCAGGAAGTTGGGGCTCTCAAACTGCTTAATGGGCACGCTCATGCCCTGGATGAAGAACTTGGGCAGTTGGCGGGCGTTGCTTTTGCCCACCAAAGCTTCCACGACCTCATGTCCATGGTTGCGCAAGATGTTCTGCATGGTAAGGGCTTGGGTGAGATGTCCACGGCCTTCGCCTTGTATGATAAAGAGTACCTTCATGTCCTACTTTTGTTAAGACGGTGTAAAGGTAGCGTTTTAATGTTATAAAAACGTATTTAATATGTTAAGAATGCGTTTCTGTTAATAATTTTTAGTATTTTTGCCACATGGAAGTATTCGTGACATCCGAGTTGGAGAGCGTTTGCCCTACGTTTGTTGGTGCTTGCCTGGAGGCTCAAGTGGTTAATAGTCCCACGAGCGAGACTCTATGGCAGGAGATTGGCGAAATGGGTGAGCGATACAGGCAAACTCTTACCGTGGAGAGCCTGAAGCAAATGAGTGGCATAGCGGCTACCCGCAGGGTATATAAGGCATGTGGCAAAGACCCTTCCCGTTACCGGCCCGCCGCGGAAGCCTTGATACGCAGAATGCTGCAAGGCAAGGAACTTTATCGGGTGAATACGCTCGTCGACCTTATCAACTTGGCGAGCATCGCCTATGGATACAGCATTGGCGGCTTTGACGCGGACAAGATGGTGGGTGACAGGCTGGAACTGGGAGTAGGCAAGGAAGGAGAACCTTATGAAGGTATAGGAAGAGGGCTGCTGAACATAGCGGGTTTGCCAGTCTACCGGGATGGAATGGGAGGCGTGGGCACGCCCACTTCCGACCATGAGCGCACCAAGATAAGCATGGAGACCACCCATTTGCTGGTGCTCATCAATGGTTACGATGGCAATGAAGCCCAGGTGAGGGCAAACGCTGAATACATTCAGGAGTTATTACGCCGTCATTGCCAAAGCGATGGCGGTTACTATACGATATATAAATAAGATGTCAATATAGGACGAAGAGATGTTACAACTTGACAATTTTTACAAGGCGCGTTTCGTGTTGAACAAGGTATTGCGCAAGACGGAACTAATCCACACGCCACGCATAAATCCCGAGAGTGATGTCTACTTGAAGCCCGAGTGCTTGCAGAAGACGGGCTCTTTCAAGATAAGAGGCGCATACTACAAGATTTCCCAACTTTCTGACGAGGAGAAGGCGAGAGGCGTGATAGCCTGCTCTGCCGGTAACCACGCGCAGGGAGTGGCTTTAGGTGCCACGGCCATGGGCGTGAAGAGTCTGATATGCTTGCCGGAGGGGGCTCCTATCAGTAAGGTGGAGGCCACGAAACGTCTGGGGGCTGAGGTGTGCCTGGTGCCAGGCGTATATGATGACGCTTATCAGAAGGCCTTGCAGTTGCGGGACGAGCATGGCTATACTTTTGTGCATCCTTTCGACGACGAGAACGTGATAGCCGGACAAGGTACCATTGGCTTGGAACTGATAGAGCAGTTGCCTGATATGGAAGCGGTGGTCGCTCCCGTAGGTGGCGGGGGATTGATTTCAGGTTTGGCTTTCGCCATCAAGAGCCTCAATCCCAAGGTAAAGATATATGGCGTGCAGGCGGAGGGAGCGGCCAGCATGGTCAATAGCGTGCACGACCATCACCCGGAGACCCTGCCCAGCGTGTCTACCATAGCTGATGGCATCGCCGTGAAATCGCCAGGAACCATTACTTTCGAGACCTGCTCCAAGTACGTAGACGATATTGTCACCGTGACGGAAGACGAGATTTGCGCGGCTATCCTCAAGCTCATAGAGAGCGAGAAGATGGTGGCGGAAGGAGCTGGAGCGGCCAGCGTGGCGGCGGTGATGTATAACAAGGTGCCCGTGAAAGGCAAGAAAACGGTTTGCATAGTGAGCGGTGGCAACATTGACGTAACTATATTGAACCGCGTTATATATAGGGGACTGGCCAAGAGCGGGCGTGTGTGCACCCTGGATATGGAATTGGACGACCAACCGGGAAAGTTGGTGGAGGTTTGCTCTGTCATCGCCCAATTGGGCGGCAATATCACGGGCGTGCATCATGACCGTAGCGCCAACCGCAAGAAAGTGAACGCTTGCATATTGAGAGTGACCCTGGAAACCCGCAATGAGGAGCATATCCATGAAATCAAGCAAGCCCTGGTGAACAGCGGTATCAATATCTTGTAATCAACCATTAAAATTATTCATAAATGAAAGCAATTCACACATTGAAAGCACCCGCGGCTATAGGGCCTTATAGCCAAGCTATTGAAGTAAATGGTTTCGTGTTCGCCTCTGGCCAGATTCCCATAGACCCCGCTACGGGCAGTTTCGTAGAAGGAGGGGTTAAGGAGCAGACACGCCAGGCGTTGACCAATGCCGGCCAGATACTGCAAGAGGCTGGTACGGACTTGTCTCACGTAGTGAAGACGACAGTTTATTTGGCGGACATGGCTGACTTCGCGGCCATGAACGAGGTATATGCGCAGTTCTTCTCGGAGCCTTATCCTGCCCGTTCAGCGGTGGCCGTTAAAGATTTGCCTAAAGGCGCGCTGGTAGAAGTGGAAGTCTTGGCCGCCAAGTGATATGAAGAAAATCATATTGACAACCCTTGCGTTGTGCTTGGTGTTGTTTGCCACGGCGCAGGCCACCGCTCGCCAATTCGTGCTCAATATTACTCCCGACGGAGCGTCTACGCTTACCTGTTATTTACCTGCCCATTCTTCGGGGAGGGCTATAGTGGATTGTCCAGGTGGAGGATACAGTCATTTGGCCATAGACCATGAGGGGCATGACTGGGCACCTTATTTCAACGAAAAAGGCATCGCTTATTTCGTATTGAAATACCGTATGCCAAATGGCGACCGCTCTATTCCCATGGGCGACGCTTGCCAGGCCATGCGCATGGTGAGAGACAGTGCCGCCGTGTGGGGCATTAATCCTATGGACGTGGGCATCATGGGTTTTTCGGCGGGAGGACATCTGGCCTCAACGGTGAGCACCCATGCCGAGTTTGACGCCCGTCCAAACTTCAGCATTCTTTTTTATCCCGTTATTTCCATGGACAAGAAAGTTTCCCACCACGGCTCCTGCGAGAATTTCCTTGGCAAAGACCAGGCTAATCCCGATTTGGTGAGAAGCTTCTCCAATCAGAACTCCGTAGAGGGTCATCTTACGCCACGGGCATATATCATTATGGCGAATGACGATGATGTCGTGCCTCCCGTGACTAATGGCATTGCCTATTATACGGCTATGCGCAACGCAGGCAATGAATGCGCCTTGACAGTTTACCCCACGGGAGGTCACGGATTCGGTTTTCGTTCCTCCTACGCTTTCCATGAGCAGATGCTAAGTGACCTTTCCCGATGGCTGGACAGTTTCCAGGCTCCTAAGCAAAACGCGGTGAGAGTGGCCTGTATCGGAAATTCCATTACAGACGGATATGGTATAGACATGGCGGAGCAGAATGCCTATCCAGCCGTGTTGCAAGGAAAGTTGGGTGAAGGCTATTGCGTGAAGAACTATGGCGTTTCGGGTAACACCTTGTTGAGAAAGGGAAACCTTCCCTATGTGCAACGGATGGCATGGCGTGACGCCTTGGCTTTCCAGCCTGACATAGTTATATTGAAGTTGGGAACCAATGATTCCAAGCCCATGAACTGGCAATATGGCGCAGACTTCGAATCAGATCTTAACGCCATGATAGACACCTTGGAGGCTTTGCCCAGCAACCCCAAGATTTACCTGGCCACGCCTATTCCGGCTTATTCACATTCTTGGAGCATCAACGATAGCGTTATCGTCAATGGCATCATTCCCGTCATTAAGAAAGTGGCAAGGAAAAGAAAGTGCGGGCTGATAGACTTGCGCGCGGCATTTGATGACCCTAAGTTGATATTGGCGGACGGTATCCATCCCTCCAGGAAAGGGGCGGCCCGTATGGCGGAACTCATCTATGAGGCAATCAAAGAGTATTAACCTAAGTAAACTGATAAAGACAATGACAATGAAACAGCAGGCCATCGCGCTATGTGCCCTGATGCTTTTCTCCGCTAACACGCAGGCGCAAGAAAAGGATGGGGGTATCACCGCCGTGATGATGAAACAAATGCGGGAGAGTTATAAACCATGTGGAGGTCAACGCGCCCTTTTCAACGCCTTGGCCGCCAACAATATTGATGCCTTGGCACGAAACCACACCAACACGGGCGAACTTGATACCCATTTCAGCATAGAGACTTCTTCGCAGAGTATCACTGACCAAAAGAGCAGTGGAAGGTGTTGGATGTTCTCGGGATTTAACGTGCTGCGGGCTAATTTCGCCAAGAATGACAAGCAAAAAAGGGTAGTGGAGTTTTCCCATGATTATCTCTTCTTTTACGATCAACTGGAGAAAGCCAACCTGATGTTGCAGGGGGTTATCGATTGCGCCGACAAGCCCATGGATGATGTGAGAGTGCGGTTCTTTTTCAAGAATCCCCTAAGTGACGGAGGTACTTTCTGCGGTGTGGCGGACTTGGCACCCAAATATGGATTAGTGCCCAAGAGCGTGATGCCAGAGACTTACTCCAGTGACAACACCAGCAAGATGGCATCCTTGGTTTCCAGTAAGCTAAGGGAGTTTGGATTGAAGTTGAGGGCCATGAAACAAGAGGGAAAGTCCGAGAAGGATATCAACAAGTCCAAGACCGAGATGCTTTCCACGATTTATCGCATGCTCTGCTTGACATTGGGCGAGCCTGTCAAGGAATTTACCTACCAGTTTAAGGACAAGAATGGCAACGCCGTAGGAGAACCAAGGAAATATACGCCCCTGGAATTCTACAAGGAGACGGTGGGCAATGGCTTGCAAGGTAGCTTCATCATGGTGATGAACGACCCCAGGAGAGAGTATCACAAGACCTATGAGGTGGAGTATGACAGGCATACCTATGACGGAAGCAACTGGAAATACCTTAACCTTCCCATGGAGGAAATCGCTCAACTGGCCATCACTTCGTTAAAGGATGGCACAAAAATGTATTCCAGCTATGATGTGGGGAAACAGTTGGATAGGTCGAGAGGGTATCTTGACGTGAACAACTATGACTACGGGACGCTTTTTGGTACGGATTTTCCCATGAACAAGGCGGAACGTATCAGTACCTACGACAGCGGAAGCACTCATGCCATGACACTTACGGCAGTGGATCTGGACGCAAAAGGCAATCCCGTGAAGTGGAAAGTGGAAAACAGCTGGGGCGCGGACTATGGCCAACAGGGCTGTTTGATTATGACTGATGAGTGGTTCAGGGAGTATATGTTCCGCTTGGTAGTGGACAAGAAATATGTGCCAGCCAAGTTATTGGAGGAATTTGAGCAAGAACCTGTGATGGTGATGCCGGAAGATCCTCTTTTTGCCTTGGACGATTGAGAACTCCCGGAACTTTAGTATAGTGTGAGGTCGATGAATCTCAGCTTGTGCACGTAAATTGTTATTGCCAAAGTGTAGAGACGCAAGAATGCGGATCTGCACTTTGGCAATTTCAGTAGTACTGCTCTGGGATATCAGTAGTACTGAAATTGAATATCAGTAGTACTTCGATGCACAACGCAGTACTACTGCGTTTTTGGAAACGATTGTTGGGTATGGAAACTAAATAACGTGAGTTCGATGAATCTCTGCTTACTGACA